>ERZ869983.588-NODE-588-length-11689-cov-6.403031_pt1 | contig 11689 bp, 20 predicted proteins | sample MGYA00521106_ERZ869983 | MGnify/ENA primary metagenome ERZ869983 (study PRJEB32232, sample SAMN07284972) | human gut metagenome | biome: human-associated habitat; material: feces | host: Homo sapiens | place: Tanzania | collected 2014-04-05 ...
GCAGTAGCACCGTTTAACCTTGTGAAGGGAATTGTTGTATCACTTGTTGTATTTCTGATCTACAAGAAGATCAGCCCAATCTTCAGAATCAGATAATAGACGAAGCGAAAAGCCTGAGATAAAAGAATATAAGTAAAAGAATATAAGTTACCCTGGAACAGATTGCTTTTAAAGTCTGTTCTAGGGTATTTTTGTTTGGATTTATTTATCCAGGCCAGCAATAATAACATACAAAACAGATAGGAATTGCATAGAAAGGAAAAGTGTGTTATGATGTGAAAAACAAACAGCAAAGAAATAGTTTCACACAAAGAAAGGACCGAGAAGATATGACCAGAGAAGAAGCATGGAACTTATTAACAGAATACAATAAAGATGCATTTCATTTGGAACATGCGCAGATCGTTGAGAATACAATGCGTTATTTCGCAAGAGAACTTGGCTATGGCGAGGAAGAAGAATTCTGGGGAATCGTCGGACTTCTACATGATCTTGACTTTGAGCAATTCCCGGAAGAGCATTGCATAAAATCACAGGAGATTATGAGAGAACGTGGAATTGACGAGAAGATCATTCACGCAACAGCAAGTCATGGCTATGCGATTACCGTAGATGTAAAACCAGAGCATGAGATGGAGAAGGTACTTTATGCAGTAGATGAACTGACAGGACTGATTGGAGCGGTTGTATTGATGCGCCCGTCCAAAAGCGTTCAGGATCTTCAGTTAAAGTCAGTGAAGAAAAAGTATAAGAGCAAGGGATTTGCCGCCGGCTGCTCCAGAGAAGTGATCGAAAGAGGCGCAGAGATGCTTGGATGGACACTGGATGAACTGATCCAAAGGACGATTGATGCATTGAAGACATTCCAGGAATAACGATTATTGAGGATTATACGATGTTGTAGAAGAGGGAAGCTGCAAGTGAAAGCAGCTTCCCTTTTAAAAATTCTCCTTATACCATGTCCCCCATTTTTTCATGTCATCCAAAATAGGGCGCATAGTTTCACCAAGATCACTTAAAGCATATTCTACATGAGGAGGGACTTCGGGATATACAGTTCGGGTGATAAGTCCATCCTCTTCCATGGATCTTAAGGAATCAGTTAATACTTTCTGACTGATTCCTTCAAGATTTTTTTTCAATTCATTGAATCTCCAGGGTCTTGCAAGAAGATTTCTTAAAATCAGTAATTTCCATTTGCTTCCGATTAATCCAACGGTAATAGCTACAGGACATTCCGGTAATTCTTCTTTTGTCAGCATACAAAAATCCTCCTCAAAAGTTTTAAATATAATATTAGTGTCAAATATAATGTAACATACGAAATAGCTTCTGTCCATGAGTTACAAAAAGGTAACTATGTAATAACTATAGACGTGCGCTTTTTCCTCTCTTGTCCATAGGTGTCAGTTCATGCCCTAAGCCTTAGAAAACGGGACTTTTTCAATATTGCTTCGTGTCAGTTCGTGTCCTCTCTTATCCTTGAAGTGGGGTAAATTCTGGGGTAAGTTGGGGCAGATGACAGAGGCAGATTCTATGAGCCAAGATGTGATTGCATATCCTTTGACGGCTCGGTATACTGTTATTAAAGCCAAGGAGGGCAAAGACAATGAAGCGGATAAAAATTGATGAACAGGAAGAAGAACGAATCAACGATGCTTATGCCAGAGCGGCAGAGGAAGCAACCGGGATAAAGCCGATGAACGAGGATCCAGAGTATATCGGCACTTTGGAAAGCGAACAAGCCGGGCAGTAACAGACTGTGATATGGAGAGGAAGTGATAGCATGACAGAAAAGAACAAGGGCGGCAGACCTGCAAAATACGCCGATCCGGAAGCAATGGAAAAAGTTGTGGAGCAGTATTTTAAAGACTGCGAGGAAAAGCTGAGAGTTGATGCAGAAGGCAAGCTGATCTTTGACCGATCAGGACGGCCGGTAGTCTATCGTGATAAGGTCCCGACTATCTCCGGGCTTGCAAGGGCGTTGGGATTCAGAAGCCGTCAAAGTCTGTTTGATTACCAGGCAAAGAGACAGTTCCGGGATATTATTCTGGATGCAAAGTTGAGGGTGGAAATCTTCACAGAGGAACAACTCTATACAAGAGACGGTTGCAACGGCGCGAGGTTCGCCCTGTGGAATAACTTTGGATGGAAGCAGGCAGCAGAGGGCGAAAAGGAACCGGCAGCAGTCCGGATCATATACGATATACCAAAACAGAGAAGATAGCACTTCCCCTGAAATAGTGGGAGTGCTATCTTCTCTGCTGTTATGCCTTGTTGTGGCTGAATCTGGCAGCCGCGGCGCGCTGGGCGTTGATTTCCTCTGCAAGTTTCCGTTGCTCTGGTGTCGGCTCAGATATGGTATGTGTCACACCGGGCGGCGTGGACCATCTGGAATAGGGATGCTCTGCTTCCAGTCTTTCAAGCTCAGCATCTGTCAGACCTGTATTCTGAGGTGGGAACACGTCAAAGTTCCTCAGATATTCCTTTCCAGGCGTTGCGGCATAGGCAGTGAAGTTGAGTGTCTGGCCGTCCTCTTTCATAACCACAATCGGGCTATCAACGCCTTTGGATACACCGCTCCCGGCATGATACCCGAAAGCAAAGGCGTTTGAATATTCAGTGCAATAATTGATTTTAACTTTCTGCTCCCTTGCGATTGCAAGGGCTTCTTTATATGTCAGCATGGCAATCCCTCCTGTATTCTATCGGATCAGTGCTTCTGCACGTTCCATTTCTGCAAGGTATCTTTGATATTCTGCTATCATTTCTTCTGGAGCATCCGACCTGAGTCCGGTAATATCCCCGGTATCCTCATCCATTATGACCCAGTGCAGCATCAATTCTATACGGCGGTTGCATTCCGGTGTTTCAATCTCCATTCTGTGTGCCCTCCTTTATTTGCTGTGTAGCCTGTTGTCCTTTGGATCTATCGGATTGATAACAGGCGAATGCGATACTCTCTTTCATTTTGTGAAAAAGATCTGTAAATTGAGCATCAGTCAGCTCGTGAGCTTCTTTATCCTGATAGCTGGTAAGAATATGTGGGCGAGAATCTAAACCAATAACAGGAGAAAATTCAACGGCAGCAGTTTGTTCAATGTTTTCATATCGGTAGCCGAACAGATTAAAGATACTTTTGTATAATTGATTTTTTTCTGATTCTAAGCGGTTTAATTCTTCTTCGGCTAAGAGCATTGCTTCTTCTGTTTCTATCAAATCTTTAGCGGTTTTCAATTCCAGCTTTCTCTGATCGGCATCTTGAGTTTCTGTCATGCCAAGCCAATAATCACGAATACCGCCTAAACGTTGTGTAATCGTTCCAAAAGTATCCATGTTATAGGCTTTATCTTTCCCATTATAAATAGCAGAAATAACCCTCCGATCCAGCTGGCATTCAACAGCCATTCCATCAATATTAAGATCATGTTCATCCATATATTTTCTGATATGTGCAGCTGCTTTTTCTGGATTAAAGGTTCCTTTAGATTTACTTACTCTTGTTTCTTTAGGCTTGCGTACTATTTTACTCATAGTTTCTCCTTTATGTACATCAGTTAAATAAATTGAACTAGAATAAAGATGTACAGTGATTTTGTTGTACATTAAACATTGATAATGTACAATTTAATTATACAGCAAGAAGTTATTATTAGCAATAAAAATAGGAGGATAATTATGGCAAATTTGGAAATTCGCATGGAGATGTATAAAGCCGGAATTAAGCATTATGAGCTTGCAAAAGAAGTGGGGATTCACCCTACCACTTTGAGTGCCTGGCTGAGAGATGAGTTGGAGGGCAATCATTTGGAGCAGGTGGAGAATGCCATTGAAAAGTTAAAGACTGAGAGGAAAGCTGGTGCATCAGTATGAGAACAGTAGATCCTAAAATCATTCCTCTGGAGCAGGGGCGAAAAGAACGCTGGCCTATGGGAAGAAAGAAATTACAGCATCTGGCAGAGGATGCAGGAGCCATTATCAGAATCGGCAGATTGTTATATATCAATGTCGCGATAATGGACCGGTATTTTGACGATATTACAGAGTAAGGAGCATACCAGATGGAAAAATTTACTTATGACAGAGAGGTAGAAATATCAACCTGCACAAGCCGAAAAGATACCAACCTCAAGCCGAAAAAAATGTTCATGCCAGAATTTTATGGATCATTTCAAGAACCAGTAAGAGGACATGAGACTCAGGCTGAATATCTGGCATTGAAGAAAGTCCAACAGGATGATCTAAAGGACGTAGGAGGGTTTGTAGGTGGTACTTTGAGCGGCGGACGCCGAAAGGCAGCAGCTGTGACAGGTCGCGATATTGTGACGCTGGACTTTGATACTATTCCGCCATATGGCACAGATGGAGTTATTCAGACACTGGAAAATATGAAATGCGGATACTGTGTATACAGCACTCGTAAGCATATGCCAACAGCTCCAAGACTCAGAATCTTACTGCCATTGGATAGAACGGTAACTGTAGATGAGTATGAGCCAATAGCAAGATGGATAGCCGCACAGATCGGTATTCAGATGGCAGATCCGACAACCTTTGAGCCGTCAAGGCTCATGTATTGGCCGTCCTGTAGTTCTGATGGAGAATACATATTTCGGTATGCAGATGCTCCGCTGATCTCTGCGGATGCGGTGCTGAACACCTACACAGACTGGCACGACTGTACATCATGGCCGCAGGTTCCTGGAGCCAATAATAAATATAGAACGCTGGCAGCCAAGCAGGGGGATCCGCTGGAAAAGCCTGGAGTTGTCGGGGCATTCTGCAAGATGTGTGATGAACACGGCGGAATCTCGTATGCTATGGAGCAGTTTCTTCCTGGCATCTATGAGGCAGTCGATAATAGCCAAGACAGATATACATATCTTGGCGGTTCTACCACCGGTGGAGCCATTACCTACGATAATGAGAAGTTCTTATATTCTCATCATGCAACTGATCCATGCAGCGGTCGATTGGTGAATGCTTTTGATCTGGTTCGTCTGCATAAGTTTGGAGAGCAGGACGATGAGGTAAAAGAAGGAACTCCATTGAACAGGCTTCCATCCTATAAAGCAATGTGTGAATTTGCTTCTGAGGATAAAGAAACAGCTTCTATTCTTCTGAAAGACCGTCACGATCAGGCTATGAAAGACTTTGAGGGCGTGGGAGCAGCTGGTGATTCGGATAACACGGAATGGATGCAGAAGTTACAGTTCAATTCTCAGACAGGTGCAGTCCTCACAAACATTGATAACGTCAAAATCATTCTCAACAACGATCCGTTGTTGAGAGGGAAATTTGCCCTTAATGAGTTCTCCGGCAGAGGCGAGGTACTCGGAAAACTTCCGTGGAGCAAGGACGGAACCCGGAGGCTGTGGAGTGATACAGACAATAACGGCCTGTACTGGTATCTACAGAAAGCCTATAAGCTCAAAGGCAGGGCTGACATTGATGCAGCACTTGACCTCCATGCAAAAGAAAACTCTTTCAATGAGATACAGCAGTATCTTGAGGGGCTTACATGGGATGGTGTTCCAAGGCTGGACACGCTGTTTATAGATTATCTGGGAGCCGAGGACAGCAGCTACACACGGGCAGTGTGCAGAAAATCTTTTGTGGCAGCAGTCGCAAGGGCAATGACTCCCGGATGCAAATATGACAATATGCTGATCCTCTGCGGACCGCAGGGAATTGGAAAATCTACCATACTGGATAAGATGAGCAGAGGCTGGTTCAACGACAGTATCCGAACCTTTGAGGGTAAGGATGCTTCGGAGCTTCTGGCCGGTGTCTGGCTGGTGGAGGTTGCGGAGCTGGATGCTTTCAGAAAAACGGATGTTTCCAGAATCAAGCAGTTTCTTTCCCTCAGAGCCGACCGATACCGCGCCGCGTATGGCAGACAAGTAAATGAATTTCAACGCCGATGCGTGTTCTTCGGAACCTGTAATCAGATGGACTTTCTACAGGACACCACTGGAAACCGCCGTTTCTGGCCGGTTGATGTTGGAGTAAAGCCACACGAAAAAACAGTCTGGAAAGATCTCACAGACGATATCATAGACCAGCTTTGGGCGGAAGCTAAACTCAGATGGCAGATGGGCGAACAGCTCTATTTACCGCCAGAGATGGAAAGCGCAGCTCAGGAGCAACAGGAAGCACACCGGGAGGTATCACCACGCGAGGGGCTTATCAGGGACTTTGTTTCACGTCAGATACCGGATGATTGGCTAAAATGGCCGGTTGACCGCCGCCGTGATTACTGGGCGAACAATGCCACTGGTGATTACGACCTTATGGAGCGTGACCGGATCTGTGCTTTGGAGGTCTGGTGTGAACTGTTTAATGGCAGTCCAAGAGATCTGACAAGGGGAAGCAAAGATGCAAGAGAAATCAATGAAACTCTGACGAACATACCTGGATGGAAACGCAGTAACAGCCCTAAAAATTGTGGGTGTTCATATGGAAAACAACGATGCTTTGAACGATAAAAATAGACTGGAAACAAAGATACAATTAACCGGATACAATTAGAAAATATTTGTATATTTGTTTCCAGAAAAAGGAACAAATATACAAACCAGATACAATATTTGTTTCCGTATTTTCCCTTATTTTTCAAGGCTTTCCAGTGAAATATACAAATATACAATTATTTTCTATAAAGATGAAAAATAGAGAGTATAGAGGGGAAATATCCCCCCTAAACCGCCTGTGTGTATGTGTATATACGCGCGCGAGGAAAATTTGTACCCACTGTTTTTCATATATGGAGGTGTGCTATGAACCATGAGGATCAGATAAAAGCTTTTCTGGAAGGAGAACGATGGAACTGCTTCAATTCCTTTGTGGATGAAACAGATCGGCGGATTCAGATTCTGGAAAAGAGAGGCTACACAAAAGATCAGGCAATTCGAGTTTTGATGCTCTATGCAATGCAGCCGGAGGAGGCCTAAGCGGTTGTGGTATAGAGAGGACAAGCTCTTTATATAGTCCGGCATTGCAGGACAGAAATGCGATGGCGTAAAAGGTCTTGCGCGATCACAAAATAGACCGAAAGCACAAAAAGGAGGTAATAATCATGAGGAGAATACGTGCACAGAATGAAAAAGACAAGCACTCTTCCAGATCAGATTCTGGAAAAATTTGATGATCTGCAATTTGAACAGGTCACAGCAGCGGAACTGAATAATTTTACCGTAACCGGTATTGATGGTGAAGGACTTGGATGCATTACCCTTTGTGGGCTGTATCCACTTCTGGGAACACAGTTGTATGCCTGCACCAGATCGGGATATCGAAGCCTCTTTTGAGGATATTGATGCACCGGATTCTGGGCGGACATTGGATGGTGTTATGCACAGAGAGGTACTTCGGTTCGATGTAGCAAAGTGGCCTTTTGTGTATAGCACGTTATCTGCGGCTGATTACAATTACCTGCAATCGTTATTCCGTGGAAAGAAAGAATTTCAGTTTACGTTTCCTACGCCTGCGGGGCCAAAAACTGTTAAGGCCTATCGGTCAAAGTGGGGAATTGCATTGAGAAACTATACAACTGGAGAATGGCTGAACTATAAATTCAATATCATAGAGTGTTAAGGATGAAGTTTCTGGACACTATACGCGCGCGGGAGGGCTTCTGCTGCCCTCTCAGAGCTGTATGGCTTACAGACAATAAAACTTTCATGTACAATGCTAAAATGGATTACAGCGAGCCTGAGAAACTCACAGCGGCATATACGATGAATATACAGCTATCAAATAAGGATGCAGCGTGGAGGTAGAGGTGAATTTTAATATAATTTGGGGAAATGAAAAAGGATTTGGAAATGGATCAACGCAGATTGGATGAAGTGAAATGCGATGCTTACAGCATCGGTGCAAGAGATCTGTCAGGGATGCCCAAAAGTCAGGGATTTTCTACTGATGGTGGAAAGACGGCGAGATATGCAACGGAAATTGCAGATCTGGAAGAAATTATTCTGGACAGAAAAATAGAACTTGTGCAGGAGCAGAGCCGATTGGAACAGCTGATCGAAGCAATTCCGGACAGCAAAATGCGACTTATCTTTACCATGCGTTGTATTGAAACGAAAGAATGGAAAAGCATTCATAAAGAACTGAAACTGGAAGACGGCACAGTGGATAAGGTAAAGAAACAATTCTACAGATACTGTGAGGACTTTGAAGCGGCTGAGATTGAGTAATAGGAAAACAAAATAACAGATTGCCATAATCAGGGAGTGCATGTTATACTGGCTTCACGGGAAGTCAGAACACCCCAAGGCGGCCTACCCTCTTCGGAGGGGCAACCCTCCAGACGAAAGAAAGGAGGGATGCCAATGTACGTTACATATTCGGATCTAATCCAGATAGGTATCTTCATTGTCGCTCTCATAGGATTGTGTTACACGGTCTTTGGGAGAAAAAAATAGCCGCCCACTACTGCCAATAGTGAACGGCTGGTGCTGAAAAGCATTTAATTGTTCATTGTCAGGGGTAGGCCGTGTGTCTCTGGCTTCCCTCTTCTTTATGTTCAATATAGCACATCTGGCAGCAGGACGCAAGCGAAAACGTCAAAACGGCAGAATGAAAGGTGTGTCCATTTCAGCTATCCCTTTAGTCCTATTTCTGTCCTTTCTCTAAATCCCTCTGCATGGCTTCATCTATGGCACGGTTAATAAATGCGGTGGTACTCTCACCATTTGCCTGAGCGTGGGCTTTTACTTGCTCCCGCCGGTCCGGTGTCATTCTTACCTTTATTTCCACAAAGTTTTCCATGTACTTTTTATGGGCCCGGATCTGAGCTTCTGTTTGAGCCTTCTTTTCCTCCATGATCTTTTACTCCTTTATAGTATAGTTGGTAGAAAATAAACTTTTCCACCATAGCAAAAGTATATCATAGTTTAAAATATACGACCATATACAAAACATATAAATATACGACCATATATTTGTAAATTATGCACATTGATATGTACGACCACATATGTTATACTATAATCAGTTCAAGAGAAGAGAACAAAATAAAGCAGCCAAGCGAAGGGTGAAAACGAAGTGGCGAAAGCGTACCGGAGACACCAACGCAATACCGGGCAAAGGTAAGGGGATAATGAGACGGTCAAGATACCTAAGATAGCTTTAAGACCTGCCGGAGCTTGGCTGGTAAGGAGGAATAACATATGAAGTACAATCTCAGAAAGATCATGTTGAGAGCATGGAAGGTTTACCGCCAGAATAAAGAAAAGGGAATCAGCTTTGCAGAATCACTTCACAGAGCATGGCTGTCCGCAAAGGCTGAGGAAGTCAATGCAAAGAGAATCGAAACCGCCAAACAGGCAGCAGGGATCACAGAGGAAACAAATACCTGGGCTGGATGGAAAAATCTTGGATATGAAGTGATCCACGGAAGCAAGGCATTGTTTGGAGCAACCCTGATCTGGGGAAGCAAAGGGGACGGCGCGGAATATAAAGCCCGATTCTTCGGAGCCTCACAAGTACAGGCAATGGCATAAAAAAGCGCCCTTACCAGAGCGGCAACTCTGATAGGGGCTGTGATCCAGATTGTAAAGCACATATTAAAACCCGGATTTACTGAGTATATCATCTTCCGGGTAGAAAGCAAAGGAGATTTTAGAAATGAGTAAGAAAATGATGATCGAGGCATTATATGAGGAATACATGGAAGGCAATGCAAAGCTGAAATCAGAGTACAGCGATCAGCTGAAAAAGGTATCTGCTGCTCTTGATGAGAAACTTTCCGGCGGGAAACTTACCACTACTGATCTGGCAGACTATGAGGAAGCCGCTGCTCATGCAGCTTTTTATGCAGGTGTGAAAGCAGCAGTCAACTTTTTGAAAGAAGCGATGGAGTAAAACGGTATGGATACGATCATGGCGGCAGAGGCAAAGGCTCGAAAACTGAAAGCACTGATTTTTGTATTTGGTCAAGCAATACAGGAAGACATAGACGGCGGTGCTTATCCGGATTGTCTGGAAGCTATCGAGGATATGGCGGATGAACTGTATACAAGCCTGAGAAATATACGGTTGGACTCTCAGATAAAAAGTGGATTGAAGTAATCAGATCGGCAGCAGGTGGGAAACCTACACAGTGGGTGAGCCTGCTGCCAGAATAGCGTTTTGATGAATGGAAAGCAGCCAGAGAACAGGAGGAACGATGATATGACAAAGAGAAAAGATAACAGGGGGCGGAACCTGCGAGATGGCGAAAGTCAGCTTGCAGACGGCCGTTACCGCTACAGATATACAGATCATGCAGGAAAGCGCCGTGATATTTACAGCTGGCGGCTCGTTTCTACAGATCGAACACCGGAAGGAAAACGCCAATGTGATGATTTAAGAACAATGGAAAAGAATATTTCCAGAGATAATGACGATGGGATACGGACGGCAGAGGGAAAACGGCTTACTCTAAATGCAGAATTTGAAGCCTATATGCAGACCAAGCAGGAGCTGAAAGTGACAACACGCTTTACCTATACAGACCTTTACACCCGGTATGTCATGGAAGAGATAGGTCAAAGGAAACTCACAGACATTTTATATTCAGATATCAAGCGATTCTACAATAAGCTGATAAATCAGGGATTGAGTGTATCGACTGTGGAGCAGATACATATAATCTTGCATCCGGTATTTACAATGGCAGTGAGGGACAATCTGATTCGTCAGAATCCTACAGCTGGAGTGTTAAGTGAAGTGAAGAAATCTCATGGATTGGAAAAGAATAAACGATCAGCGTTGACTGTAGAACAACAGAATGCATTCATCTCTTTTGTGTCTTACGCTCCCTGCTATCGTCACTGGCTCCCACTGTTTACGCTTATGCTGGGAACCGGATGCCGTATTGGTGAAGCTACTGGCCTGCGCTGGGAAGACTGTGATTTTAAGAATGAGGTTATCAGTATCAATCACACGCTAGTATATAAGCCTCTGGACGATGGAAATTATGCATTCCATATCAGTACACCGAAAACACAGAGCGGATGCAGGACAATCCCGATGCTGAAAGAGGTGAAGGCTGCGATTCTTAAAGAGCGAACCAGACAGATGCAGGAGGGCTACTCAGACGTTGAAGTGGACGGCTATACAGGATTTATCTTTACGACTGGAAGAAAAGGACTGCGGACGCCTGGAAGCGTTAATGAGGCGGTCAAGCGTATTGTGAGGGCGTATAATAAATGGGAAACAGAGAAGGCAAAGCAGGAAGGGCGTGAGCCTCTGCTCCTGCCTAAATTCTCAACCCATGTGTTCCGCCATACATTCGCAACCAGGTTCTGCGAGAATGAAACGAATCTGAAAATGATACAGGATATCATGGGTCATGCATCCATTACAACGACCATGAACATATATGCAGATGCAACCCAGAGCGCAAAGCAGCAGTCAATGAAGAATCTGGAAGGAAAAATTAAAATAGGATAAACGAGGAAATGGGCTGATGTCATACGATGGCAGGAACAGCCCTTTTTTCATGCTTTTTAGGTGAAAAGGGGTAAATGTGGGGTAAATTCAGTTGATATGAGAAAGTGCAATGCTCAAAAAGCCTTTATTTACTGGGGAAATTTAATCAATGAGTTACAAAAAGGTAACTATGTAATAAAAAAGTGCGTACTTTTGTCGGTTAAGAACTCTTGATATTATAATCTTGCAACAAAGATAAAGATCG
>ERZ869983.589-NODE-589-length-11684-cov-7.034893_pt1 | contig 11684 bp, 14 predicted proteins | sample MGYA00521106_ERZ869983 | MGnify/ENA primary metagenome ERZ869983 (study PRJEB32232, sample SAMN07284972) | human gut metagenome | biome: human-associated habitat; material: feces | host: Homo sapiens | place: Tanzania | collected 2014-04-05 ...
TTAGATGATCTTAGAGAGAAATTGTAGTTTGAATTTTATGGAGGAGTACTTTTAGATTATTAATTATGAGGAGAGTGGACTGGGCGTGAAAACTGCTAACGGTACAAAGAAAGATACAACAACAGGAAATACATCAACGTCGATCTATTCACCGCAGACAGGTGATACAACAGATCTGTCAGGGTATGTGATTACGCTAATCGCTTCAGTAACAGTAATCACCGGATGGTTAATCTTAAGAAAGAAGAAAATGGAATAAAGAAGATGACGAGCACTCCTGTGGATTTACCACAGGAGTTTTTCAGAATCAATAGAGACATATGGCATGCACTGACTATAAAAGTTGGTGCTTTTTTTTGATTTTTTAAAAAATCATCTGACATTCTTCAAGTTCCCACGTGTGATTAGTAGAAAAATGATTTTTTCTGCGAAAATACCGTCCAAATGCCCTCTGAAGCGGGAAAATAAGGCCCAGGAGCGATAGCGACAGGCCGCAGACAACAGGCGCTTGCGCCGGGACTTTGAGACAATTTGTCCCGAAGTCCTGCGGGTTTGGGGAGCTCCCCAACAAGCATTTTCGCGGGCCCTCCGGGGCTGTGAAAATATCGAGTGTGTCCACACTCGAATTGCTTGCCGTTCCGTGCAACCCCTAAAACCGCGCAAAAAACGGAAGTGGCGTTTTTCTTACGCTTCCTCCGTTTCTTTCGCCGCTTTCATCGCTTGGATCGTGGCTTCAACGATTTTCAGTTCCTTTTCGTCCAAGGAGTTCAGCATGGCATCAATCCGCTTTCTGCACTCGCTCCCTTTGTTTTTGGACGGGTAAAAGTATTGATCTACCGATATATCGAATATTGTAACCAACTGATAAAAAGTATTAAAGCTCGGGTGTTGGCCGTCATTCTCGTGATACATAATGGTACGGGGAGCCCGGTCAACAATATTGGCCAGTTGCTCCTGTGTCATCCCGCTGGCCTCCCGAGCCCGCTTGATAGCAAGCCCTATATCGTGAAAATCAAATCGTCGTTCATCTCGTTCTATCTTCATAATATCACCTAATGTAATTTTACATTTCATGTTATAGTATTTGAACGACTATAATTTTCATACTACTGACTATTTAATTTCATGCACTTTTCAGCACATTTTGGTCGAGGTATAATACATTGTGCTTGGTATTTAATCTGTATTTGGAGTTCGCTTTCAAAACCCGCAATAATTATTAAAACAATCTTTTTTGATTTTGTTATCATACTTAATGGAAAGGAGGGGACACACATGGGCAATCAATCAGTCATCAGCATAGAGGCAGTCATTGACTATATCGAAAGTCATCTTGATGGAAAGCTGGAATTAGAAACGGTTGCGGAGGCTGTTCACTATTCAAAATATCACTTACACCGACTATTTACCGAAACCGTAGGAATGACAATTCATGATTATGTGCAACGCCGCCAGCTTACAGAGGCGGCAAAGTTTCTGGTCTTTTCGGATAAACCTATTATCGAAATTGCTTTTATCTGCGGATACGAGAGCCAGCAATCGTTTTCATTAGCTTTTAAGGCCATGTATAAATCGCCGCCTGCGGAGTATCGTGAAGAACGGAGCTTTTATCCTTTGCAGTTGCGGTTCATTTTACATCGAAGAACGACGGCTATGGAATTTACAATACAGGATATTCGGTTAGCAGAAAAGAAAGATATTGTCGATTGGATGAACTTAATGCGGCTTGTTATTGATGGGTATCCTGTAATGGATGAAGATGACTACTTAGCTAAGCTGGAAGAAAGTATTGACGAAAAGCGTGCGCTTGTGCTAAGGGAGGGAGATATTCTCATTGGAGCGATGGCATTTACCTATTCTCCAAGCAGTATAGAATTTCTTGGCGTACATCCGCAATATCGAAATCGCGGACTTCAAAAGTTATTCTTGGATGCCTTATTGGAAACATATCTTCCAGGGCAGGAAATCAGCACAACAACCTTTCGAGAACAGGACAAGGCCGATACAGGGCATCGAGATATGCTATTGCAACTTGGTTTTGCCGAAAAAGAATTGCTGACAGAGTTTGGCTATCCAACGCAACGCTTTGTGCTCCCTCCTAAAAAACAGGAGGATATGTAAAATGGATGACACACAGCGCACCGGCTGGCAGAAAAGAATACTTCTTTTCTTGACCAGTCAATGTATCACACTCTTTGGCTCTACACTTGTTCAGATGGCGCTTGTCTGGTATGCGACCATGCAAACATCCAGCGGGGCATGGGTTGCCGCATTTACAGTCTGTTCCTATCTGCCGCAATTTCTCATTTCGTTTGTAGGCGGCGTATGGGCAGACCGATACCATAGGAAAAGATTGATTATAGGCGCAGATATGCTGATTGCTTTTGCCACGTTCATAATGGTTTTGGCGATTCCGCATATTTCATCAGAGCCCGCTCTGCTTGGCGGTCTGCTTGTTATGTCGGTCATTCGATCTTTAGGGGCAGGAATACAAACTCCAGCGGTCAACGCTGTTATTCCACAGCTTGTCCCGGAGGATCAGCTTATGCGGTACAACGGCATCAATGCAACCATGCAGTCTATTGTCAATTTCGCGGCTCCGGCGGCGGCAGGTGCAGTTTTTGCAATCAGCACATTGAGAACTACGCTTATGATAGACATTGTAACGGCGATCTTGGGAACGAGCCTATTGTCCTGCTTGGCACTTCCGAAACAAAATACTTCCATTGAGAAGGCCAGCGTCTTTTCTGACATGAAAATTGGCGTCAAATACGCTTTTGCAGACAAACTAATTGGAAAGCTTTTAATCATCTACGGACTATTCACTTTCTTTTGTGTTCCAGCAGGCTATCTTGCAGGACTTCTTGTTCGGCGGGTATTCGGTGATACTTACTGGTATCTTACCGCAGTAGAAGTAGTCGGGTTTGCAGGCATGATGGCAGGCGGAGTTGTTATGAGCACCTGGGGAGGATTTAAGAGCCGGGGGAAAACTCTATCAGTCGGACTTTTGGCGTTTGGTTCCTTTGCAATCGGAATGGGCCTCTCACAGAATTTTATTCTCTACTTTGGCTTGATGGTATTTTACGGAGTTGCATTGACGATGGTGCAAACGGCAATTACCACTATGCTGCAAGAGAAAACAGACACCTCTATGCAAGGGCGTGTCTTTGGATTACTCGGAACAATGTACTCCGGCTTTTTGCCGATTGGTATGGCTATATTTGGCCCATTGGCGGATATTCTTCCTTTGCAGTGGATTATGATTGGATCGGGTATTGCGCTTATTATAATTTCGGGTGTTACTTATTTTAACCGAGAACTCAAAGCAATCTAAATAGAAACAACCGCCCAACGGGATAATAAAAAAACCGTTGTTTTGGCGGCTGGCTATCTGTGCGCCTAAACAAAATACAAGTAGCCTTACGGCGGTTTTGAAATAACAAATTTCAGACCGCCGTTTTCTTTTGAAAAATGAGAATACGGAGGGCGTATTAAAGTCGCCCTTTTTTAAGGACACGGCGGTATCTTGGAGGTATCGCCGTGTCCATTTTTGCCTTTTTTCACAGTACCCATGATCTACACCAGCTAAAAAAAGCGCAGCTCCCCCTCCGGGACAGTCTGGTTATGAATGTGAAATTAGACAGTACACAAATGAATATGTAACTTCATGCGTCCGTGTGGCTTCATGCCGCCCGGGCGCTTTTTTGTATTTCGAGACAAATGGATATCAACAAAAAAATTTTGACTGTTAATAAAAAACAACAAAAAAGTATTCTTATTACTCAAAATGACAGATTGATTGCTGTAGACTATGATGAAGTGTTATTTTTTGAAACTTCAAAAAACAACCATAAAATAATACTGCATGCCAAAAAGCGAGTAGTTGAATTTACCGGACACTTAAAAAGTGTTGAAATACAATTAGATTATCGTTTTTGTAGGTGTCACCGTTCTTATATTGTAAATACAGATAATATTAAAGAAGTTAATTTTCAAAAACTAACAATTTATATGGAAAATGGAGAAATCTGTCCAATCTCTGTCCGTGCCAAAACAAGCTTAAAAAATATTATAATGAGCATCTAATATCAATAGGCAACACTGTGACTAGAATATCTAAGAAATGCAACAATGAGTGATGTTCCGTATTTGAAAGATGTTGATAAAATATATACAACGTTGAGTGATAAGAAATATACAGAAAATAATAACCGAAAGTGGTTTGAAAAGAACTATACTAAAGAAGTAAGAGCGCAAATAAAAGATCTCAAATATGCTCCTAATAATAAAGGATATGCGCAAGACTATATAGGAATATCGATATCGGCGAAAAATGTAAATGCTATCAAGTACGGGAGTTCATGGACATGCAGCACAACTTAAAAAGTAAAAAAATTTTATATTGATAATTGTGTCTTTTTGGATAGTAATGTCAATCATATATCATAATTTCTGGTATATTGACTTGGATAATATAGGGGAAATGAAGCCTGTAGAGTCTATAAAATCTTCAAATGGAGAATATGAAGTGATTGTATCAGTATGGTATCCAAATAGGGATGAAAATAATTACTATATTCATTGTGATGCAATTAAAGTAGTAGCACTTCCTGATAAAAGTGAGCTCATATCGGATTGGAACAGTCATAAAATTTACTGGCAAAAAATAGAGGGAACGTATAATGGCGAGGAAATTCCTGTAAAATGGATCAGTGAATATAAAATCATGATTAACGAACAGGTAATAGATGTCCGGGGAATCGGATATGATTATCGCTGGTATTCTAAAAAGTGGAAATAATTTACATTAGCAGGGACTGTGAAAAAAGCATAATCCCGAAAAAAGAAGAACCAAGGGTTTATTATAAATCTCAAGGTTCTTCTTTCTGTTATAATTAACTTGTGATGGAAATTAATAACATAATCTATTCTAACCCAAAACAGGCAGTTTTGCCAATGCTAATTCAAGATTATCTGGACATCTGTGATCCAGTGCTGACATTTGACAGATTTATGGGAGAAATCGAACTGGAGAAATATCTGAAAAATATTCTTCAACATGATACAGGAAGACTCAGATATGACCCGGTCAGCATGCTGAAAACAGTTTTGTTCGGATTTATGGAGAATGGCTATATATCATTACGTGAGCTGGAGGATCAGTGTAAAGTCAATCTCCGCTTTATGTATCTTATGGATCATCAAACACCTTCTTATCGTACTTTCGGTTATTTCATTAATGAGGTACTTGCTGATTCCATTGAAGAAATATTTCAAGACATAAATAAAAAAATCTTCGAGACAGAACATGTGGATCTCCAACACCTATATATCGATGGCTCCAAGTTTGAAGCAAATGCGAATAAATATTCGTGGGTATGGAAAAAATCAACAGAAAAATCCAGATACCGTCTCTTTGATAAGATTACTACACTCTTTGAAGAAATCAATGAGGAACTATCATATACCGGTATAAAGTTTTGTATCAATAGTGAGTATGCCCCAGAATATTTGAAAAAAGCCTCAGAACAGTATGCGCAAGCCTGGCAGATTGATGAAACGATGTTTGTTCATGGCAGGGGACATCGCAAAACTACGCAGCAGCGCCATTATGAGAAACTTAGGGAGTATACTGCTAAGTTGGAAGAATACGTGGAAAAAATCAGGATCTGTGGAGAAGAACGCAACAGTTACTCAAAAACAGATCATTCAGCCACTTTTATGCGAATCAAGACCGACTACATGGGAAATGACCAGCTGCTTCCAGCTTACAATATACAGGTCGGTGTTGCAGATGAATACATTGCTGTTGTTGATGTAAATCAGTACCGTTCCGATATGGACTGTTTTATTCCACTAATGAACAAGTTTCAGAATATATATGGTTTCTATCCAAAGTATCCAGTCGCAGATGCCGGATATGGTTCTTACAACAATTACATTTTCTGTGAGCAGCATGGAATGGAAAAATATATGAAATTTCCCATGTTTAAAAAAGAAACTACAGATAAGAACTATCATAAAGATCCCTTCCGTGCAGTAAATTTTCCAATCGATAAAGATGGAATTATGCACTGCCCAAACGGGAAAAAATTTTATTTTCAGTATCGTAAAAATGTAAAAGGGAACAAGTATGGACGTCAAGAAGAAGTATATCAGTGTGAAGACTGCTCTGGCTGTCCATACGCAGAACGATGTAAAAAAACAGATAAAAACCGTACCGTTCGGATCAACCACGAACTTACAGCGATGCATCAGGAAGTGATTAAAAATCTTGAAAGTATCCAGGGAGCACTTCTGAGGATGAACAGATCCATTCAGGCAGAGGGCACATTTGGTATCATAAAAAACGACCGTTGGTATAAAAGAATTGTCCGAAGAGGTATAAAATCTGTATTGCTTGAAGTATTTCTTGTTTCTATTGGACACAATCTTTATAAATATCACAACAAACAGAAAAAGGTTGCAACTGCTGCATAGAATTCCTTAATATCATTCTTATGGGGTAAGGGGCATTATACACTTTTTTATGAAATATAACTACTGTTGTATCTATAAACAAAAGGACGTATGAAAAAACTTTCGTTTTTTCACACGCCCTGTCCTTGCTATTTACCGGTGGCACAGCCGCCGGAAGAGAGTCTTAAAAAAGAACCCTCTATAAATAAGGTACTGAGAGAAGAAAAAGAGGACATCGAAGCTCAGAAGTATGACGCAAGCATGATTCTGTGGTATAGTAAAATCTGAATGAAAAAGAAGAAAAGAGGTCAAACCGATGTCACGGAAAAACCATAAGATGATAGATGGGAGATTACTGCAAACGAATAAGAAGTATTCCCAGTTAAAAATGAAGCAGAAAGAAAAGATTGCGGAATGGATGTTTCAGGCAACCAGAGATTATTATATGAAAAAATGTACTTTTCCGAGTGACAAACATCTGGAAGAAGTGGTGGATTCTGTTTATGAAAAAATTGAAGATGCAGAAATCTGGATTCCGTATGGAGAGGTCTTCAAGCATTATAAATCCAAACGATCGGATATCAACAAACGTGTCAGAAAATCTCTGAATGAAAAAGAAGAGAGTCAGATTGAGAAGGTCTGTTTTATGAATATGTGTATGATTCAGGATCATAAAGGGAATGTACTGGCTCTGGATAAAGTAAATGATAGCTATACCGGTACAACTTTTCCAGGCGGTCACGTAGAAGCAAATGAGATTTTTCAGAAATCTATGATTCGGGAAGTCTGGGAAGAAACAGGACTTACGGTTGAAGCACCGAAGCTTGGAGGATTATATCATTGGCATAAGAGCGGAGTGCACTATGTTATTACCTTGTATAAAGCGGATAAGTTTACCGGAGAATTAAAGAGTTCTGAGGAAGGAAGAGTTTATTGGATTCCGCTGGAAGAGTTAAAAACAAAAGAACTTGCTACAGGTATGGAACACGTTTTGCGGATTCTGGAATCAGAGAAGGTGGACGAGTGCTATATGCATCTGGAAGCAGATGGATATGTGGGAGACTTGTATTAAAGAATTACATGAGAAATGGCTGCCTGCTCATTGGAGAAAAGACAGCCATTCTTTATAAGATACATCATTCATCTATTCTGTTTTTTGCGGTTCGTTTTTGGAAGTGAAATTAATATATTTGGCACGTTGTAAAATTGAAATAACTGCATCAATGCTTTCAGGATTGGAGAAGCTCATGATAAAAGGTTCTTCTTTAAATTCCATGGGTTCGAACCCAGGATTCTGATCTGGATTCTTGAGTATATGGATGGGACGTGCACTCTGATTATAAAATGCCAGTTGTGCGGAATCTGTAGTGTTACCGATGACACCAATGCCTACATCCCCTTTTCCAAAGTCTATTCTATGTTTATTTAAGTTGATCATTTTCAAAAATCTCCTTTTTCAAAAATAGCATATTTAGTAATTTTCTATTATTCCCGAAGTAGGGATATCTTTTAAAAAGTCACTGTTGGAAGTAATCGGAGAATCTACAATCTGAACGCCGCTTCGTTTCATCATTCGGAATTTGAAATCAAGAAGTTCCGGTGGAACTTTCAGTTCTGCGGCAGCCTGGAAAAAGGACATATCAGCGTTAAGCATCTCCAGGACATCTTCATCTTCCAGAAGATAATCAGCGGCAAAGCAATTCGCTTCATATTCACATTGTGACACTCCATCGAATAATTCAAAATCATGAAAACACTTGATCTGAAGGGGTTTCTGATGAAGGAGTGCGTGACCGATCTCGTGGATCAGGATAATCTGCTGTATGATTTCCGGTAGGTCGCAGTTAATGACGATGCAGGTCTTTCGACATTCCCGCATACAGAAGCCTTTGCAACAGTTTGGATCAGTTCCAAGCGGAAGCTTTTTAACAATAATATGCATAGCGGCTGCAAGGCGGTACGGATCACTTTCCTGATATTTTGCTTTTACTTTATTAACAGTGTCTCTTATACATTTTGAACTCATAAAAACACCTCGATATTTCATAAGATAGTTTGCTGCAAGTATAGAGTAGCAAAAGTGCTGTACGAAAATACGGACACCTATGAATCACTTTCCATTTCAGTGTTTTTCTTTTTCCGTCCAAATGTCTTTTTGGCTTCCATCTTACAGGAAAGATATGCTTTGGTTACAGCCTGATAGAAAGCATCTTTTGCTTCTTCGTCGAGTTCGCCACCAGCAAAAAGAGCACGGTTGGCTTCGAGAATCTCATTGATGTCCCTGGCTCCTTTTTCACCAAGCTGTCCATTGACTTCATCAATATAATCCATTTTTTCAATTCCGTAAGAAGGATCTGTGATCTCATCATGTTTCAAATAATCGTAAGAGACATTCAATGCATGAGCGAGCTTTCTCATAGTAGAGATTCGTGCGATGGTGCCGGAACTTTCATAAGCTGCGATCGCACGCTGGGATACGCCGACCAGTTCTGCAAGTTCTTTTTGTGTCAGATGATTTTGTTCTCGTTGATATTTAATCTTGTCTGAAAAATTCATAGTGGGATCCTTTCCAAGTTTTTGAAATCGTAACTTCATCAACTTTATAAAAACTATTGACAGAGTTCATTATCACGTATAAAATACAAACAAATGTTCGTGAAGTTAGTAGAAATTATAATCTATAAACTTCACAAAGTCAATATGAAGCAAAGAACTTTTATTATGATTTTTAAGACTGGTAGGTGAATGTTATGAGCAGGACAATTCTTCATTCAGATATGAATTGCTTTTACGCAAGTGTTGAGATGCTGCATCATCCAGAACTTGCCGGGAAGCCGATGGCAGTCGGTGGTGATCCGGAAGCAAGACATGGAATTGTGCTGACTGCAAACTATATTGCGAAGCGAGCCGGAGTAAAAACAGGCATGGCATTGTGGCAGGCAAGACAGGTTTGCCCAGAAATAATCTTTGTACCGCCTCGCATGGATCTTTATTTGAGGTTTTCCAGAATGGCACAGGAGATTTACAGTGAATACACAGATCAGAGAGAACCATTTGGGATTGATGAAAGCTGGCTGGATGTGACCGCCAGTACTTCTATCAAGGGAGACGGAATGAAGATTGCAAAAGAGATCAGCAGTCGGATTAAATATGAACTGGGGGTTACCGTAAGTATTGGTGTTTCCTGGAATAAGATATTTGCAAAGCTCGGTTCTGATTATAAAAAGCCGGATGCCATTACAGAGTTTTCCAAAGACAATTACAAGGATATTGCATGGAAACTTCCAGTAGGTGATTTACTCATGGTCGGAAGAAGCACTGAACGGACGATGAAGAAACTTGGCATTTGTACAATCGGAGATCTGGCAGGAGCAGAACCTTCTATATTAGAAACATATCTTGGAAAGATGGGATTGGTACTTCATACCTTTGCAAATGGATGGGATGAAACTCCAGTTTTGGTAGAAGGATATAAAGTACCGATCAAGTCTATCGGGAACAGTACAACAACGCCAAGAGATCTTGTTAGTGAATTGGACGTGAAGATTATTTTGATGGCTCTTTCAGAAAGTGTAGGAGCCAGGCTTCGTGAAAATGGTTTTCAATGCAGGACAGTAGAAATCTCGATTCGGGATAATGGATTGTATCATTTCACGAGACAGTGCAAGTTGGACAGGGCAAGTAATCTTACAGAAGAAATTGCCAGAACTGCATTTGAGTTATTCCAGAAAAACTATAATTGGGAACATCCAATTCGTAGTCTTGGTGTTCGAGGATGTGATCTGGTATCAGAAGAGATGCCGTATCAGCTTGATTTATTTATGGATGAAACGAAGAGAGAAAAAATCAAAAAGATGGACCAGGTGGTAGATGAGATCCGTGGAAGGTTTGGCTATCAGAGTATTCAGAGAGCATTTATGTATCAGGATAAGATACTGGCACAGCTGAATGCTAAGGAACATACGGTTCATCCACAGGCATATTTTCATGGATAGGAGAGAGCAGGTGTTTTGTAATGACAGCTAAAGTGTATGTAGATGTCCTGGCAGTATTCAGCCGGGAAGGAGAATTGATCCCTACAGCGTTTGTCTGGGAAGATGGACGTAAGTATGCGATTGATAAGGTTTCAAAACCGGAGCGTTGTGCCAGCCGAAAAGCTGGCGGAACCGGATATCGTTATACCTGTCAGGTGGGTGGAAAAATCTGTCATCTGACTTATGAAGAAAATTATAAATGGTTTATGGAACGTAAATAACGGCGTCCTAAAAGGGAGCCCTGAATCAGGGCCCCCTTTGGAGAGATAGATATTCGATGAGAACATCAGCAGTCGGGGATACATCCTTTCCCGTGAGAACCGATTGCTTTCAATAGATCATACAGTTGCCGATCAGCCAGAAATAGAAGCTATCCCACAGCGGATATTTCTGCGGAATCTGCATGAAGAGATGTTAGGACAGTGACAGACTGTGAATGGAACAAACAATACAATGATTGGTCTGGCTGCGGAAGCGGTCGGGAAGGAGGACAATTATGCAGAGAATACAGGATATGTTTATCAATATGGAAGAAGTGGCAGAGGATGCTTATAAGAATACGGAATTATTGCTGAGTCAGTATACTAAAGTAATGTTCCGTATTGAGAAGAACCTTGTGGATATAGATTATGAAATGTATGCAGAGGAAGGGAAGCATCTGAAGGAAATGTTATATGATCTGGTAGATTTCGATGCGACTGCAGAGAAACGCAGAATCCAGGAAAAGCTTCTGAATAATGATATGAATCTCTGTTTGCTGGAAATCATGAGAGATTCCCTGATAGCTTTGAGGGATTATCCAAAAAATGGACAGCTGTATTATCGGCTTTTGAAATATAGATATTTTGAAGCAGGAAATACCAATGAAGATGTGATGCTGATGCTGGATGATATGCCAAGCACTACTTATTATCGAAACCGTAAGAAAGCAATCCGTTTGTATGCAACAATGCTCTGGGCATTTACACGTCCGGAAAAGATACAGAATAAGATGGAGGAAATAAACTGGAAGAAAAGTGGAAGTAAAGTGGCAGTGAACTGACAGTAAACTGGCATGTGAATGGTATTACAATGAAAATACGTGCATGTTAGAATTGATATGCTGAGAGAAATAGACCTTCGCAGACGTAATGTTTGCGGAGGTTTTTCTTTTCTCAAATTTTAAGGCGTCAGGCTGTGCCCGGAAGGGCA
>ERZ869983.598-NODE-598-length-11627-cov-3.929091_pt1 | contig 11627 bp, 7 predicted proteins | sample MGYA00521106_ERZ869983 | MGnify/ENA primary metagenome ERZ869983 (study PRJEB32232, sample SAMN07284972) | human gut metagenome | biome: human-associated habitat; material: feces | host: Homo sapiens | place: Tanzania | collected 2014-04-05 ...
GCATGTGACATATAATAACCGTGTATATATGATTAGAGAGAAAAATTGAGGAGAATAGAACAAAATGGAGAAAAAAACATTTGTTACTAAAGAACAGTTGGATGAAATTGTAAAACAGTATCCGACACCATTTCATCTGTATGATGAAAAAGGAATCCGTGAAAACATCAAAGCAGTAAAAGAAGCATTTTCCTGGAATAAAGGATTTAAAGAATATTTTGCAGTAAAAGCCTGCCCAAATCCATTTTTAATTAATATCTTAAAAGAGTATGGCTGTGGCTGTGACTGTTCTTCTTATACAGAACTTATGATGTCTTCTGCAATCGGATGCACAGGAAAAGATATCATGTTTTCATCAAATGATACACCGGCAGAAGAATATGCTTATGCTTATAAATTAGGTGCAACCATTAACTTAGATGATATTACTCATATTGATTTCTTAGAAGATACTATCGGAACAATTCCAAAGAGAATCAGCTGCCGTTATAATCCGGGCGGAACATTTGAACTTGGAAATGGAATCATGGATAATCCTGGAGATGCAAAATATGGAATGACAACCGAGCAGATTTTTGATGCATTTCGTATTTTAAAAGAAAAAGGTGCAGAAGAATTTGGTATTCATGCTTTCCTTGCAAGTAACACTGTAACAAATGAATATTATCCGGAACTTGCAAAACGTCTGTTTGAACTTGCTGTAAAATTAAAAGAAGAAACAGGAGCAAATATTAAATTTATCAACTTATCCGGTGGTGTTGGTATCCCTTATACACCAGACCAGAAACCAAATGATATCCGTGTCATTGGAGAAGGTGTCCGCAAAGTTTATGAAGAAGTACTTGTTCCGGCTGGAATGGGTGATGTAGAAATCTATTCTGAAATGGGACGTTTCATGATGGGACCGTATGGTTGTCTTGTAACAAAAGCAATTCATGAAAAACATACTCATAAAGAATATATCGGTGTAGATGCGTGCGCAGTAAACTTAATGCGTCCAGCTATGTATGGCGCTTACCATCACATTACAGTAATGGGAAAAGAAAAGGAACCTTGCGACCACAAATATGATGTAACAGGTTCTCTTTGTGAAAACAATGATAAATTTGCATTAGACCGTATGCTTCCGAAAATTGATATGGGAGACTTACTTGTAATTCATGATACCGGTGCACACGGATTTGCAATGGGATATAATTACAACGGTAAATTGAAATCAGCAGAAGTCTTATTAAAAGAAGATGGAAGCACACAGTTAATCCGCAGAGCAGAAGAGCCAAAAGACTACTTTGCAACATTTGACTGCTTTGATATCTATAATAAGCTGATTCAGCAGTAAAAAAGACAAGGCGGGCAGAAAAAACAAAAAATCTGCCCGTAAAAATTAAAAAAAGACTTGCATTGTGTAGCAAAGCATGATATTATAATAAACGGTTCAGCCAAACCAATCAGTTTGCCGCTGTGGCGGAATTGGCAGACGCACTTGACTCAAAATCAAGCGGGTAACACCGTGCCGGTTCGAGTCCGGCCAGCGGCAGTAAAAAAGTCCTTAAGATTAAGGACTTTTTTTATTTTGTGTTGCATTTTGTGTTGAAGAATATTGATAAATTGATAATAAGAATAAATGAAGAGGACTGGATATTGTTTGGTAAAAAGCAGTATCTGGTCTTTTTTTCGGAGATTTCTCAGTATCGGCAAAAAAACAATATGAAATCAAGTGAAAAAATCATAGATTAATTGCCGACAATATCATATTGATATTTATAGAAGAGTTTTCTTCGAATGGTTTCAATTTGTATAAATCCTCTACTGAGTTAATTTTTAATATCCGGGAAATCGCCTTTGACCGCTAAGGAAAAATCAACAGAAAAGATAGACGGTGCTGTGGCAACTATCATGGCATTGGACAGAGCAATCCGATGCGGAAATGATGCAGGCGAAAGCGTGTATGACACAAGAGGATTGCTTTTCATCTGACTTCCGTATATTTTCTCTTAACTTTGGTATAATAATAAGGGAAAGTTCGCTTAATCTATTGATTATTCCCTTATTTTTTGGTATGATTTAAGGGAATAAATACGGGGGTAAGGAAATGAGAACCTTTAATTATTCCACGATTAAGAATCAAAAATGGGATTCGGAGATCCTTGGGCTGGTCGCAGCAATATACAAGGAAGCCGGTAAACAAGAACTGTATTTAAAGCAACGACCGGAAGAACTTGAAAAGCTCGTGGAAATTGCCAAAATACAGAGTACCGAGGCATCGAACGCCATTGAGGGTATTGTTACAACGAGTACGCGAATCCGGCAGCTTGTTGAAGAAAAAACCACACCGAAAAATCGAGATGAGCAGGAAATAGCTGGGTATCGGGATGTTCTCTCTATTATTCATGAGAGTTTCGATGCCATTCCTATCACGCAGAACTATATTATGCAGCTTCATAAAATCCTCTGCAGCCATATGAATAATCCTATAGCTGGTCGTACTAAGACTGTCCAGAACTATATTAGTGCCACCTATCCGGACGGTCATGTGGAAACATTGTTTACACCGCTTGCTCCGTTTGAAACGCCGGAGGCATTGGATAGAATCTGTGAGGAATACAACCGCGTGATCGGCAATATGGAGTTGGAACCGCTGATTGCAATTCCGGTCTTTATCCACGATTTTTTGTGCATTCATCCTTTCAACGATGGAAACGGAAGAATGAGCCGCCTGCTCACTACTTTACTGCTTTACAGAAACGGATTTTATGTGGGAAAGTATATTTCCCTTGAAGCTAAAATAGCGAAAAACAAAGACCTTTACTATAATGCACTGGCACAGTCACAGACCGGCTGGCATGAAGGAATCGAGAATGTAGTACCGTTCATCAAATATATTCTTGGAACGATTCTTGCGGCATATAAAGACTTTGAGGAACGCATGGATCTTGTAGAAATAAAGCTGCCTGCTCTCGAAATGGTGCGCAGGGCAAGTAAAAACAAGATTGGGCGGTTCAACAAACAAGATATCCGTGAACTCTGCCCCACGATCAGTGACAGTTCCATTGAAGGTGCTTTGAGGAAACTGGTTGCAGCCGGTGAACTTAAGAAAGAAGGTCGTGGCAAGAATACTTGCTATTTCAGGCTGAGTTAGTTTTCCCTTAACGCTTACAACTAAAGTAAATAGGAATATCCGTTAAAAAACGAATTGTGATGAAATTGCTTACGCTGACTATGTAAACATTCGTTAGTAAAAAAATAAATAAAAATCCAGTAAAACTATAAAATTTTATCAAAAAATCTTCCTTTTATGAAAAAATATGATATAATGGTTGTTACAAACGATAGTGAAAAGTAAAAAGAAAGAGTAAAGAGGGAAGATATGGCGACCATTAAGGATATAGCAACAAAAGCGGGGGTTTCAATTGCAACGGTTTCCAGAGTGTTAAACCATGATGAAACCTTAAATGCACAGGAAGAGACAAAGCAAAAGATCTTTGAAATTGCAGAGGAATTAGAATACGAAGTGCGTACACAGAAAAAGCGAAGAAAAAAGATGAAGGTTGGGGTATTCTATTCCTATTCGCCAGAAGAAGAACTTCAAGATCCGTACTACCTTTGTATTCGTCTGGCGATTGAGAAAAAACTGGAAAAAGAAGGGCATATAAAGCAGATTGTAAAACTGGATGACAAGCCAGAGGTACTTAGTGGTATTGATGGAGTGATCTGCACCGGTACATTTACCAAAAAGATGATAGAGTCCATAGAAAAATGGGAGTGTCCGGTCGTATTTATTGATGCAGATCCGAATCCTAAGAAGTTTGATTCGATTGTAGTAGATTATAGTCAGGCAGTAGAAGAGATTGTATCGTATCTGGTGGAATGCGGACATACGAAGATCGGAATGATTGGCTGTCGTGGAGTAAATCAAAATGGCGATGAAAGCTTAGATACACGAATGCAGTGTTTCCAAGATTCACTAATGAAGAGAGGCTTGTATCATCCGGAGTATACAAAATTTGGCGATTACTATGCAAAATATGGCTATCGGTTATTAAAGGAGTTCTATAATGAGAGAAATATGCCGACTGCATTGTTTGTTGCAAATGATTCGATGGCAGCAGGAAGCTATCGGGCGGCATATGAACTGGGGCTTAAAATTCCGGATGATATCAGTATCATTGGATTTAACGATATTCCAACTGCAAAGTATATGGTTCCGCCGCTTACGACAGTGAGGTTATATATGGAGTTTATGGGAGAGTATGCGGTAAAACTTTTGGAAGAACGAATTGTGCAGGGAAGAGAAATTTGTGTAAAAGTATCGATTCCTACGAAACTTTATGTGCGTGACAGTGTCAAAACAGTAAAATAATAAATTGAGAAATAAAGAAACCATGAGGAAAAAGCTCATGGTTTTTTTATTTGCAAAAATTGAAAAAACATTAACTTGGTAAACGAAAATTGTTTTACCGGAAAAAGAGTGCTTTTTAAAGGAGGAGACTTGTGAAAAATATATAAAAACAGCACAAAAATAATAGATAAAATGTAGAAAATATATTTATTTGGTAAAAACTATTTACAATTAACTGGTAAAATAGTAGAATGATTTTACCAGTTAAAAAGAGATAAAAAACAGAGGAGGAAATAATTATGAGAAAAAGAATTGCAATGATTTGTGTGGCGGCACTTACCGGAACGATGCTGATGACTGCCTGCGGCAGCAAAGAAGAGGGAGGCAGTGAAAAAACAAGCGACGGAAAGACAAAAGTTCGTTTTGCAACCTGGGACGTAGCAGATGATGTCGATGCACAGCAAAAATTAGTAGACAAGTTTAATCAGGAACATGATGACATTGAAGTAGTCTTAGAAGCGTACGGAAGTGACTTTGATACAAAACTCAGTGCAGGCATGGGATCAGGAGATACACCGGATGTAGTATATATGTGGAACTATCCGGCATATGCAGATGGACTTGAACCGCTGGATGAATACATTGATAAAGAGGGAGAAGAATATAAAGACAACTTTTATAGTACACTGTGGAACTATAACTCATTCGATGACACCACTTATGGTATTCCGGTAGGATTTACCACACATGCACTTTTCTACAACAAAGACCTGTTTGCTGAGGCAGGTGTAGAAGAACCGACAGATAGCTGGACATGGAGTGACCTTCAAACTGCGGCTAAGACAATCGAAGAAAAAACCGGTCAGAAAGGTTTTGCATTCCAGATGAAACCAGATCCATATGATTTTGAAATGTATCTGTGGAGCAATGGATCTGCTTATTGCGATGAAGAAGGAGTGATGGCAGGAAAGATCGACTCCAAAGAATCTCAGGAAGTCTTTCAGATGTTCCAGGATATGGAAAAAGACGGATACGCAATTGCTACAGAAAAGAACGGAACCGATGAATTCCGTGCCGGAACCGCAGCAATGTATATCTATGGCTCATGGTCTATCAACTCATTAGACGAAGATGGAATGAATTATGGTATTGCTAAGATTCCTTCTTTTGACGGAAAAACATCTGTAAGTATTTTAAGTTCTTCCGGACTTTCTATTTCAAAAGACAGTAAAAATAAAGAAGCTGCATGGGAATTTGTAAAATACTGGACAGGCGAAGAATGCAATAAAGCAAGAATCGGTATCGAGCTTCCGGTATTAAACAGTGTTGTAGAGTCTGAAGGAATTATGAACGAAGAAAAATATGCACCATTTTATGAAATGTTAGAGCAGAGTGATGGACATACACCGGCAAGTTTCCTGATTGAAGACTGGTCAGAAGTTTCAGAAAACCTTAGTCTTTCATTCGAACAGATCTTTAATCCAAGTTCTTACATGGATGTAAAAGATGTTTTAAAAGAAGCAGCAGATGCACAGTAACCAAATCTGAGTAAATCGGCATCGGAAGATTTTCATAAGCCGGTGCCGAACAATGGGAGAGATAAGATGAAACAGAAAAAATTTCTGAAAACGGCAACACCATATCTATTTATTATGCCGTGGATCATTGGATTTTTGGTATTTACAATCGGTCCTTTGATTTTGTCCTTAATTATGAGTTTCTTTGATTGGCCACTTACTACAGCGCCGACTTTTCGTGGACTTGGAAACTATATTGACATGTTTACAAAAGATAAACAGTTTTGGAAATCTTTGGTAATCAGTTTAAAATATGCAGCGATTTTTGTACCGCTTAATATGGTTATCGCATTGTTTCTTGCAATGCTGATTACACAGCCGGTAAGAGGCGTAAAAGTATTCCGTACAATTTTCTATATTCCGGCCGTTATTTCCGGTGTAGCCGTTTCTATTATCTGGGGCTGGATTTTAAACGGAGATTACGGTGTGCTGAATTATCTGTTATCACTGATTGGGATTAAAGGACCAAAATGGCTGGTTGACCCGGCTTGGGCATTACTTGCGGTTATCATAGCGAGTGCCTTTGGTGTAGGAACAATGATGCTTATTTTCTATACCGATATCAAAAATATTCCGGTAGACGTATATGAAGCAGCATCCATTGACGGAGCAGGTCCTGCAAGAAAATTTTTCAGTATCACTCTTCCGATTATTACACCGACGATTTTATTTAACCTGATTACATCAATCATTAATTCTTTCCAGCAGGTAACACTGGTTATGCTGTTGACAGGCGGCGGACCGCTGAAGTCAACGTACTTCTATGGATTATACACTTATAATAATGCGTTCAAACATCATAAACTTGGATATGCCAGTGCAAATGCTTGGGTCATGTTCATTATTATTCTGATTTTGACTGCATTCGTATTTAAATCATCTTCCGCATGGGTGTTCTATGAAACCGAAGCAAAAAATGGCGGAGCTAAGAAAGCAAAAAAGAAAAAAGGGGGTAGCAAGTAATGAAGATGTCGAAAAAATCAAAAGCAGTGATTTACATATTACTCGGGCTTGTGGCACTTTACTTTCTTGCACCGTTTATCTATATGTTGTTTTCAGCATTTAAGACAGAGGGTGAAGCGATTGCATATCCACCAAAGCTGTTTCCGTCCGAATGGCATTTTGAAAATTTTGCAAATGCATGGAAATCACAACCGTTTGGTACTTATCTTTTAAATTCTGTGCTGGTAACGGCTTTGACAACGGTTGGTCAGGTGCTTTCTTGTTCTTTAGTTGCCTATGGATTTGCAAGATTTAATTTTAAAGGAAAAAACGTACTTTTTATGATCTTACTTTCAACAATGATGATTCCATGGGATGTTACCATGATTCCGCAGTATATGGAATTTAAGTTGTTTGGATGGATCAACACATTGAAACCGTTGATTGTACCGGCATGGTTTGGTTCGGCTTATTATATATTCCTGATGAGACAGTTTTTAATGGGAATTCCGAAAGACTTTGAAGAAGCCGCACGTATTGATGGAGCAAACCAGTTCCAGATTTATTGGAAAATTTTTATGCCGATTATGAAACCATCATTGATTTTGGTTGGTGTATTAAACATGCTGACGGTATGGAATGACTACCTTGGTCCACTCATTTTCTTACAGGATCGAAGCAAATATACACTGGCACTTGGACTTGCTTCCTTTAAGGGAGTTCACAGTACACAGATTATTCCGATGCTTTGTATTACAATCATTATGATTATTCCGCCGATTATTATTTTTATTATCGCACAGAAATATATTGTTGAAGGAACCAGTGGCTCTATTAAATAAGACAGACTTATAAAGCGGTCAGGCAGACTGGAACTGTCTGGCCGTTATTGTCTATAAGAGAAGAGCTGAGAGGAGAAGATTATGGCAAGAAAAACAGTAAAAAGATGGGAAGACCATCGGATTACCGGAATTGGGAGAAGAGAAGCAAGAACTGCTTTTTATAGAGATTCTCAAAAAAGAATCTGTTTAAATGGAGAATGGAAGTTTAAATATGTCGAGGCTCCGGAACTTTCACCGGAAGGCTTTGAACAGCCTGGAGTATGTGGAGAATGGGATACAATTGATGTTCCATCGGTATGGCAGCTTCGAGGCTATGACAAAATGCATTATACGGATGTGCTCTATCCGTTTCCGGTAAATCCACCGTATGTACCGGATGAAAATCCTACCGGAATTTACAAAAAGACAGTAGTTTTAGAGGAACAGTGGTTACAAAAAGATACCATTTTAAAATTTCATGGTGTTGATAGTGCATTTGACGTCTGGGTAAACGGAACGCATGTAGGATTTAGTAAAGTAAGCCGTCTGCCATCGGAATTTGAAATCACCGACTTTGTAAAATGCGGTGAAAATGACATCACCGTACGAGTTTATAAATGGTCGGATGGCACTTATCTGGAAGATCAGGATATGTGGTGGTTATCCGGAATCTATAGAGATGTCGAATTAATTAACGAAGAAAAAAATGCAATTCTCGATGTACAGGTGAACGGAACCTTAGATGATAATTATAGAGATGGGATATTTACTGCAAAAATTGCAATGAAACAGGCAGGCACAAGCTTTAAATGGAAACTTTCCTATAAAGGAGAAGTGGTGCTTGAAGAAAAGCTTACTTCGAAAGCGAAAGAAGCTTGCATAGAAGCAAAACTTCCGGAAGTTTATAAATGGACCGCAGAGACCCCGAATCTATATGACTTTACGGTGGAGAGTGCGACACAGGAAGTGACGGTTCGATGTGGCTTCCGTAGAATTGAGATAAAAGACAAAAATTTCCGTGTAAATAATCAGGTAATCTTATTAAACGGAGTCAATCATCATGATTATAATCCAAAAGAAGGAAGAGTTGTAACCAGAGAATTGATGGAAGCGGATATTCGTCTGATGAAACAGTACAATATCAATGCAGTGCGTTGTTCTCATTATCCGGCAAATGAGTATTTTTATGATTTGTGCGATGAGTATGGACTTTATGTCATTGATGAAGCAGATTTGGAATGCCATGGCTTTGAGTGGGTAGAGAATTATACCTGGATTACAGACGATGAAAGCTGGAAAGCAGCTTATGTGGATCGTAGCGTGCGTATGGTGAAACGAGATCGAAACCATCCATCTATTCTTATGTGGTCTATGGGAAATGAATCTGCATTTGGATGTAATTTCCGTAGCGCGGCAGAAGCCATTCGTAAGCTGGATGATACCAGACTGGTTCACTATGAAGGAGATTTTGAAGCAGAAGTAACCGACGTATATTCCACCATGTATACTCGATTAAAAGGTTTAAAAGAAATTGCCGAATATCAGGTAAAAGGTGACAAACCACATGTGATGTGCGAGTATGGGCATGCGATGGGCAATGGACCGGGTGGATTAAAGGCATATCAGGATTTCTATCGCAAATATAAACGTCTTCAAGGTGGATTTTTGTGGGAGTGGTACGACCATGGAATTTATACCGAAGAAGAGGGACAAAAATATTATAAATATGGCGGAAATTATGGAGATTTTCCGACAAATGGGAACTTCTGCATTGATGGAATTTTAATGCCGGACCGTACTCCGTCTCCGGGAATGGAGGAATATAAGCAGATTATCGCACCGGTTGAAATTGCAGCAGTAGAAGGAAGCATGACAAAAATTCAGCTTACAAATTATTATGATTTCCTGAATTTAGAAACGGTGGTACTTGATTGGAAACTTCAAGCAGAAAACCAGATTGTACAAGAAGGAGTTGTAGAAAACCTTTTTGTGGTTCCGCATGAGAAAAAGACAATTACGTTGCCGATTACTGAATTTGAAGTGCAGGCAAATACCGATTATTATCTGACTTTGACCGTGTGCCAGAAAACGGATACCGGATATGCTTTGGCGGGTCATGAAATCAAAAAAGTTCAGATTCCGTTACAAATCAGAAAAGATGAGTTTGCAGTCAGAAAAGTTGCAGACAAACTTCAGGTATCTGAGGCGCAAGGCGTGCTTACCGTAAAAAATAGCTGTATTACAGCAAACTTCAGCACGGTATTTGGAAAGCTGCTCTCTTTTGAAGCAAATGGAAAAGAATATCTGAGTGAAGGTCCGAGAATGAACCTATATCGTGCTACCATCGACAATGATATGTATAAAAAAGAAGACTGGATGAATAAATATTTTATTCAAAAACCGGTAGAAGAGACCGAATCTGTACATTGGCAGGAAGAAGCAGATAAAGTGACTGTGCAAATTAAAACATTCTTTAGCTGCTATAACCAGTCATGGGGATTTGAATGTGATTATACTTATGAAATCTATTCTTGCGGACAGATGAAAGTAGAACTTCAGGGAAAAGCAGTTCAAAGAGGCAAGCTGGAACCGCCATTTTTACCGCGCATTGGAATTACGATGAAAGCAAATAAAGCCTTACAGGAAACCATGTGGTATGGAATGGGTCCAGGAGAAAGTTATATTGACAGCAAGGCAGCTTCGGTTATGGGTATCTATGAAAGTACGGTAGATCAAATGATGACAGATTATGTATTTCCACAGGAAAACGGTCATCGTGAACAGGTTAAATGGTTTAGAATCGGCAATGAAACAGATGGCTTGTTATGTAAGATGGAAAATAAATTGGGCTTAAATCTTGCAAATTATACAGATGAAAGTTTGGAAAAAGCACAGCATCCGTTTGAAATTGAAAAAGCGGAGCATGTCATCATCCATTTGGATTATCTGCATTCCGGGCTTGGAAGTAACAGCTGTGGCGAAGAACAGTTAGAAGAAAATAAAGTGAAGCTTCAGGACTTTGCAATGGCTTTTACGCTTCAGCAAGTAAGCTGTGGAACAGAGATAGAAGAAGCGAGAAAACAGTATATCGATTAAACTGCAAAAAGGGGAAAGTCATACATGAATAGAGAAAAAATTTCAGAAAATCTAAAAAGCAAATTACATGATGAGGAATGGCTTATCTGGCAAGAGCAGTATGAAGCAAAAGAAAATCTCAAATATGAGAGCCTGTTTGCACTTTCCAATGGCTACCTCGGAATCAGAGGCAGCCATGAGGAAGGCACAAAAATCACACTGCCCTATCTTTATATCAATGGAGTATTTGACAAGTCAGAGACCTTTATGAGAGAACTTGCGACCCTTCCGAACTGGCTTGGAATCAAGCTTTATGTAGAAAAAGAGTTAATCGGAATTGAAGATTGCGAAATTGTAGAATTTGCAAGAGTACTCGATATGAAGGGAGCGTTCCTTGGAAAGAGAGTGCACTTAAGAGATTCAAAAGGCAGAGAAACTCTTGTGGAAGGAATCCGTTTTGTCAGCAGAAATAATGTGCATCGTATGGGTGTTAAATTTTATGTAACACCGGTCAATTACAGTGGAATCATTGAAGTAGAAAGTATTATTGATGGCAGCATTATCAATTTCTATGATGCACCGCGTTTTAAAGTAAAACATACTTACATGACAGCAAATGAGAAGCTGGATGAAGATGGCGGATATGTAGAAGTTGCAACAAGAGAGAATCATCTGCATGTAGGATGTGGATGCCGTATCGAAGCTTATGCTGATGGAAAGCAGATTCTTGGAAACCGTATGACCAGCAGATTTGGTGAACAGAATGTTGAGTTTGGCGATATCCATGTGGAAGAAGGAAAAGAAGTTCAGATCGTAAAATTTGTTTCTATGTATACCGAGAGAGAATGTCCGGCTTATGCATTGCATACAACC
>ERZ869983.599-NODE-599-length-11620-cov-8.480551_pt1 | contig 11620 bp, 13 predicted proteins | sample MGYA00521106_ERZ869983 | MGnify/ENA primary metagenome ERZ869983 (study PRJEB32232, sample SAMN07284972) | human gut metagenome | biome: human-associated habitat; material: feces | host: Homo sapiens | place: Tanzania | collected 2014-04-05 ...
CTACTACACCTAATACGTAAACTAGCCAATCTAATGTCATCTTACTATGTCCTCCTTTTCTAATTTCATATTATCATACCTGTAACCGTTTTCATACTACTTTTATTTCATTTTCAATCAACTGTATCATATGTTATTTTTTATATGTAATATAACTTTGTTAGTAAATAATTCTATCTAATATACTAAGTTTGTATGTTTTAAACGATACTTTCTCGAGGTATAAATCAGTATCATATTCCCTGAAACAATCTGTGATTGGATTGTATCAATTAACAATAGCAATTTATTTTAAAATACTTTATAGTTAAAGTAACGAATAGATATATATATCATAAGTCATTAAGTGATTGGAGAAGTGATACCCATGGTACAAACTCAAGCATAATACACCTATTAAAAAATAACTTCATTCACTAATTTAAATGCTTAATTTTCATGATTTTAATCAATATAAGAAACGGAGGGGAAATTTTATATGATAAAATTGGAAATGGAATTATTTGGATTTACAAAATATACGTTGGATTCATACAACAAAACTATAATAAACAGCATTACAGAAAACATATCCGTTAAAACCAGAGCAAAATCAAATAATTTAGAGCCACATGATCACTTTAGTGTGATTCTTGATAAAAATGAATGTTAATAAAAAACAAGCTAGCGCAAAGCTATTCAGCTTGTTGGCTTTATGCCTAATTTCCATGTTTTTTATTTTGCTCAAACAAAAAGATTATCAGTTTTTAGCTGATGGTAAGTTTAGTGGTCTTTCATTCTTTTTCGAAATATATGCCGGAAAAGAATTTATAGTTTTTGAATTTATACTTTTATTTATCATCCCAATAATCACTAATTTAAATTCTTGTATATATAGAAACAATCGTTTTGATGTAATGATTGTTTCTAGAATTGGATATACAAATTATTTTAAACAATGTCTAAAGCAGTCTATTAAAGATATTTGGTATTATCCTGTTGTAATCAATGCAATAACAGTTCTAATTATTCACTTTATGTGTCTTCCAATAATTGGTAAAGACATACAATATGTAGCAAATTACTTTACTAATATAGGTATGTTAGACTTATGTTTATTCACACTGTTTCAAATAATTGGCTGGAGTTTATTAAATTACTTTTGTTTCTTACTATCTCAGTTGATCTTAAATAAATATGCATATATTTTATCACTTTGTATTTATAGTGTTATATCTACAATATTATTCTCTATAATCGGATCTATAATTCCTTTTGAAATAAACTGGATCTTTTATATTTTTTCTTCATTCACATTATTATGTCCTGGAATAATTGGATTATGGTATATAGACACAGGTATTTTTTCAATTATAATCGTTATTCTTTGTTTTATATTTCATGCTATTTTACTGTTTGTATTATCAAAATTTGTTTTAAAGGATCGTGAGCAAAATGGTTAAAGAATATTTCAAAAATTTTATGTTATCTAAATTCCACATGTTTCTATTCACGATATCTAGTATCGTAATGGGAGTGGAACTATATCGATATATATTCCTTTCAGGAGAAAACAATGGAGTTAGCTTTTTATTTAATTCAAATATGTCATTTCTTGTTTTCACCAATATTCTATATGTATTCTTAATATATAGATATTACACTTATCAAAGATTAAGGAAATTTTCAGTAATCCGAATAAACAAATCAAAATACTGCAAATTTATTTTAAAAATCGAATTGCTGATCTGGTTCATATTTTTTGTGGTGGTATACCTATTATTTGCCTATTTAATAGGTATTCCTCAAGAGCATATGCACTTATATTTAGCGCAATTATCATTTTACGTTATCTTGAATTTATCGTTGATTTCATTTCAGGTTTATTGGTTCTATAAGGAATCGCCTATTCATATTTGTATTTTAATATCCTATTTGACTATGGCCATATACAACTATTACATCTGTAATTTAATCTTTCAATTGTTTTAGAAAGTGAGTTATTTATGAAAAAAGAAATAATAAAAATTAACAAAATAAACAAAGCATTTCGTGAGAATCCTGTTTTAATTGATTTAGATTTTTCAGTTTACGATAATGATGTTATCTATATTAAGGGTGAGAATGGTTGTGGAAAGTCTACATTGTTGAAAGTGATCTGCGGTCTATTAGATATCGATTCTGGATCTGTAGAAATCGACTCTAATTACTATATTGGTGCACTCATTGAAAATCCGGAATTCTCAGATTTTTCAAACATAAAAGAAAATCTATTATTCTTAGGCAACCTACGTTCAAAGCTAAACATTAAGGAGCTAGAGAATTTATGTAGAGATTTCCATCTCAATTTAAACGATAAAAAGCTATTAAGAAACTATTCTGTTGGTATGAAACAGAAAATGGGAATTATACAAGCAATAATGGAAAATCAAGATATATTAATATTTGATGAGCCTACCAGAGGATTAGATGATTATTCAATAGAAGTATTTATCAAGAAGATGAAAGATCTTATAGAAAAAGGAAAAACTGTAATAATCGCTTCACATGATTTTGTTGATATAGGATATTCACGATTTATTACAATGAAAAACGGTAGATTATATGAAGAAACAGCTAAGTAAATGTTTTCTTCTATATGGATCTTTACTATTGATACTAAAACTATACTTAACAGGTCTATTTCCTACCGCTCTTTTTATGGATTGGAAGACTTGTTCACAATCATTATTACTAGTCTTTATATTCTTTGACGTGAAGTTGTTTAAATTTTTTCTAGTATTTAAATTTCTAAATTTCTTAATTTGTTTAAGACAAATGATTTTTTTCAGAACGAAACATTATAAGTTACTGATATGGCTGGGTGGAGTCATTTTCTCGTTTTTGTTAATATGTATAGACTTCCTATTCCTATTTCCAGAATTCAAATATTTAGTATTCTTATTCTTTGATTTACTATTTATGTGTATGTTTATTGGATATCAAATTTTAAAATTAAGCAAAAACAACATATATCACTTTTATATTGGATTCGCATTATATCTCATAGCCAATCTAGCTTTAAACAGTTTCTATTCTGTTTTTTAAATAGATATTAAAAAAACACTTAGTGAGTGAAAGGATTTTTATGAACTATTTAGTATTATTTGTTTGCTCCATGATCATACCTATAGTAAATACATCTTCTGTTTCTCAAGCTCTTATAAGTTATGAAATTGATTTTATATATTATATGGTATCCTCAGGCATATTTGGCATTGCCATTAAGTATTTAAAAAAGAATGAACATCCAATAGTAGTTATTTTACTGGCAACTATTGCAGAAGATCTAATCATAAATCTATTATGTGATATCAAGTTTATTACGTATATTATTCAAATTGCACTTATTATCGTTTTTGTTCTATACACAAAGTATAAAAACAAAAATGTAGCTTACTAAAAAGGAGATGAATTATGAAAAATTTAAATTGGAGTAAAATGCGTTTCATATGTATTTTTCTTGCCTTTTCACTTGTAATCTTAGGATATTTTTTTCGTAATCACTATTATTATCAATTTTTGGGTTTAGCATATATATGTATAGCAATCAGTAATATCTGTCTTTACTTGTTTGAATTAAAAGAAAAAGGTCATTCATCTAAATCTTATATTCTTGGTGCAATCATGCTAGTTATTTTAGCTATATTTTTTATGACGTTTTAAATCAATGAATACTTGTAATTTATTAGTTGCTATTCAGTTTCTGACTTTCTTTGATAAGTAAATGAATCGGATAATCAAAATCCAACTCATACTAAATCAACTGCAAAATTTTATCAAAAAATTTTCAAAAGCAGATAAAAGCTATAGTATTTTATGCATTTTTGAATTATTTCACCTTTATATAAAGCAAAAATAACAATATAATCCACTCTAAACAAAAGCGCTTTTCGGTTCCGACTGAGACCACCATTTGTCAAAGATTGCACCTAGCATTTGCCAGGTGCTTTTTTTTACTTTATTTTATGCATGTTCAGACTTGCACAAAAACAGCCAAAGTTATTGTATTTATTCCAAATCGCTTATCGGGTCAGTTATTGGGTCACTTATAGAGTCATTTATCGGGTCATTTATAGAGTCATTTGAAATATAGTTAACATTTGGAAGAGTTTCGAAAAAGAAATTTTCTGTTGCCTTAAACTCTGGTTTAACATCAGCTACATTAAATATTCCAACTGGACTAGTGATAGTGATTAGCATTGCATTACCTAAAAAGTATACTATAATTCAAGTAGGTAAACGGATAACAAGCCTACACGAGTAAAAGAGTGGTTCGTACTAAACCATCCTTTTTTCAACAAAATAACTTTTCAATTCCGCCTGAGACCACCATTTGTCAAAGGCTGCACCTAGTATTTGCCGGAAGCTTTTTTCACGTATATGTTACATAAGCAACAATCCAATCGCCCACTTAAACCAAAGTAACAGAAAGAGTATCACCGAAACAAGTGATACTCTTTTGTTGAGAAATCTAAAATTATACAAAAGCATCAATAACAATTGGATTAATGTGCATCAGGAAAATCATTTTTGAATTTGCCACCATAATGATTGTTCTTATAGTTTCTAATATATAGAAATAAAACCATTATCAGTAAAACAATAACCACAGATGACATACATTGTAGCTGAATTTAAATTATAGAATAAATAACAAATTACTGTCCCAACAATAATTAATAATCCTACGATTTCTAAGAATGCATCCACATATTTTTTTCACTTCAGACTTATTCAACTTCTTACTCATTGTCAACATACTATGATCATAATCATTCGCTTTTGCCTGTAACACTGAGTTTTGTTCTTTTGCACCATCCAATTGAATTATCAATTGCTTATTACAATCATTCTACTAATTCCAAAGTTTTCATTACGCACCCATTTCTGCACTCATATAATATTTTGACTGCATATTGAATAGTTTCCAATATGTAGAATGTGCCTTCATTAATTCATAATGACTACCCATTTCTTCAATGCTTCCATTCTTAAAAACAATAATGTTATCACAAAACCTTGTCGATGCCATTCTATGTGAAATAAAAATAGCCAACTTATTTTTTGATAATTCATTAAATTGTTCATAAATTTCCGATTCTGATTTTGGATCCAATGCAGCCGTTGGCTCATCCAATATGATTATTGGTGTATCTTTATAGATAGCTCGGCTAATCGCAATTTTTTGAGCAACTCCGCCTGAAGGTTCAAAACCATCTGAATCAAAATCCTTGTGTACACGTACATTCAAGCCTTTCTTGTATTTCTTTACAAATGCAGAAATCCCCAAAGAATCAAATATATCCTGAATTCGATTTTCATCACTTTTTCGCGATAAACTCACGTTTTCCTTAAGTGACATTGAAAATAATTGGAAATCCTGGAATACAGTTGAAATGAATTTTACATATTGCACATAATCATACTCTTTAATATCCACCCCATTTAATAAAATCATCCCCTCAGTTGGGTCATACAATCGACAAATTAATTTAATAAACGTAGTCTTACCTGCACCGTTTTCTCCAACCACTGCAATCTTTTCCTTACTCTTCATAAGGCAATTAATATCCTTTAAGGCCCACTTATCACTACCTGGATATTTAAATCCAACATTCTTAAACTCTAACGATTCAAAATGAGAAGGCATATTACGGTTGATCTTGCCATCATATATGTCCATAGGTAAATTCATAAATTTCTCAACAGCTTCAAAATAATAACTATACTGATTTATATCATTCACACTATCGATCACTTCATCCATAGAAGTTGTAAATGTTGCAATCGCATTGATATACAGTGTAAAATTAGCGATGGATATGAATCCTTTTGATACCATAAAAACCATATATACATAAGAAACCATTCTTTGAAAAAAATCCATAAGATGCATAAAGAAATCGGATTTATCCATAATATACATCTGATTTTTATAAAACTTCCAAAGCTTATGTAAACAATCTTTTAAAAAATCCATCAATACATATTGACCTTGATTCATTCGAATTTCCTTGCCATACTTTACATCCGAAAACACATTCATAAAATAAGACAATTCTCTTTCCTTCGGATTTTTCTCCATTTCCAATCTGGCATAGGCCTTCTTAAATCGCATCTGCGCTTTACTATTTAGATAGGCAAGACATAAAAACACAAGCAACACTGCTTTATTCAATGAAGCTATGATCCAAATCACTGTTCCGAAAATCATCACTTTACTAATGATTTCCATCGCTCGATCTAATACAAAACTAAATCCTTGTCCATTCGCATATAAAAATTTTTCCGCATTTTGTTTCAAATTTAAAAACTCTGGATCTTCCAAACACGCATAATCCACTTTAGAAAGTTTTGTATTTAACTCCACCTGAAACTTTTCTAAAATAATACATCGCTTATAGAAAGCCGTATTCTTCAAAAAATCACTTAAAAACTTCATTAAGAAAATCACAATTGAAAAGATAATGATATATGTAAGTAAATATGAAATTCGATTTTGCCCCATTAGTTCATCCAACAAAACCTTTGGAAAAAACATAATCAATAAAGGTGGGATCGTATTCGTTATTTGATACAAAATCAAACAAACCAAATAGCTTTTCTGTACATTCCATGCATACTTCCAAAGAAATGTTAAGCTTTTAAACATACGTATCACCTTCTTTATAAGAGATTCTAACATAAATGTAATTTTTTTCAATTATTAATGTATTATTTTACATTAATAATCTATATTTTCATATTGTTTCATCATGATATATTAAACACGTACTTTCTTAGCACGCCACTTCAAAACTAAATACAAAATTACACTATATAGTCCAATAATTATAATTCCCGCAAAATATCCAAAATAACTAGTACCTAATAAGTTCATTCCAAAATCTCTGTATGACATTGGATTGAATGTATTGATTTTCTGCATGTTTCCTAATGGCGATGCAAAAGAACAAAGACCCAAGACAACTAAAAATACAAGCAAAGATAAGTATTTGTTTTTCATAAGTTTAGATAATACAGTTATGAATAGGACATAAAACGTTGTAGATAGCACAAGTCCAAATGCTACAAATAGTGTACATTGCCACAATGGCATCAATTCCATTCCTGGCGTTGTAAACTGATTGACACTCATATTCGTTAGTCCACTTGCCACAAGCTCAATATGATCCAATCCTTGTGTATCCCAATAATGAAAACCAGTAAATCCTGGCTTATAATATAAAACCGGATAGATCAGATTCGATACACCTTTAAAAGGTACAAGAACTATCATATAAACTAAAATAGGCAAGAAAACAACCAATAGAACAAAAAGCACGTCAGAAATCAAATTCCATCTTACATATTTTTTCTTTACTCCAGAAATCGTTAGAATTGTTTTTTCTGTCTTTGCTCGTCTTTCTCTTTGTTGAAACAATAGAAGTCCAACCAGCAAAGGTAAAACTACAGGCAATATATATCGAGCTATCTGTAGTGAAACACTGGATGCATCCACATATGAATATGTTATTGGAGTAAGATCATGTTTTAGCAAGTAGTCAAAGTAACGAGCCTGCTGCATTGAACAAAAATATAAATTAATATCATTTGATTTTTGTACAATTAATTTCTCGTATTGCGACAAATCAGGTAATCCATATTCCTTACTTAATTCTTCTAGAACATCTGCATGTTCAAAATAGGAATCATTAGGCATGTTCGAAGTCACCATATACCACTGTGCTTCTAACACACTCACCTTTACTTTATATTCACAATATGACTTCCAATTTTTGTCCTTTCCATCCTGCTCACCCTTATCAATGGTCTGACGTATCAAATTTACTTCATCCATAAATTCTTGGTAAAGTTTGGGATCATTCTTTTGTGAAACACTTGCTATACTAATGCCTAATGATGTTTGATATGGACTTTCCGTAAATGATTTTGTATTCAAAATAAACAACAAAGCAATCTCACAAATGATGAATAGTACGACTAGAATCAGATTTTCTTTTCTTTTTAAATTAGATTTGATATTGAAAAGCACATAAGTCCACATTTATCTCACCAGCTCTCTTTTTTTGAAACATTGTAATGAAATCAAACTACAAGACAGAAAATACACCAAGCTCATAATTGCAGCTAGGACAACCTGTTTATGAATAATCAGGTTCACAAAATCAATATGTAAAAATGGAATATACACAAAGAATCTAGAATAGCCTGTTACATTTCCTAAGACAAAGAAAAGTGCATATAGAATTAGATTTACAGCTACAATAAATCCATTATTTAAACTGAATGTAAATAACAATGCAGATATACCTACCACAAATATACTTTCTATAACTAATAGAATAATACTTTTCGCAACAATTTCTTTCACTGTATACATCTGATTAAAGTAAAAGTATGGATAATCACAATTTCCAATTCCAAAAATCAATCCAGAAAGAACGATAATCAAAAGCATCACTATTATCAAAAAAGCTGCTGCAAACAATGAAAACTTTATCTTATTCAACAGTATTTTTTGCTTTGAAATTCTTGAAACATATAAGTTTTTATAAAATCCGCTTTCCATTTCCAATCCGAATATATCGCATAATAATATGCATAGAATCAACATGACAACCAAATATAATTTTTGATTAAACAATTCATTGAATATATTAAAAGTATTAGGTTCATATGGACTATTCAACATTTCAATATGATTCTTCTTTAGATATTTCAACTGCTTTGTTTCATTCTGCAAAGTTTGAACATCTCTTTTCTCAAAATCATTGATGATATACCCCTCATTATTTGCCTGTAACATCAAATGATTCCAGCTCAATTTTGATTCTATAAATTCATCTGTTTTATTTTCACTGTTGTAGTAAAAGTGGATCAGACCACTCGCATTGCGATAAACCTTTTTCCAAAATTCAGACTCTTCTTCACTTCCTGCTTCATCCATTCTGTTTTCAGAAATTCGATAGGCCTTTTGGTAGATTTTGATTTGAGATTCATTATAATGCTTATCCATATATACGTTATAACCAATAAAACAAACGAGAAAGAATACAAGAAACCCAAATACACCGACATTTCGTTTATTAAAGATAAACTTTTTAAGTTCGTACATCATAATGATGCCTCTTGAATAAACTCATTGTATACATCTTCTAATGTTTTGTGTATTTGAGTAATATTCTTCACTTGAACCCCTTGCTTTTCTAGATTTGAAAGTACTTCCATAACAGAATTTACTTCTAATTTATAGGTATTTCCTGTTTGTTCTATGATTTGCAAGTCTGATTGATCTGGTATTTTTCTATCCGTTTCTAATACATATACATTTTCTTTTTCTTCCATGGAAATCTCTTTGATTTTCCCAAAATGGATACCTATGATTCGATCTGCCATCTTTTCAATTTCACCTAACTGATGACTTGAAATTAGTAAAGCTACATTCTTTTCCTTGGCCAAGCGTATCAATTCTTCACGTAAGCCTTGAATCCCTGTAGCATCCAGTCCATTCATTGGTTCATCTAGTAACAATACTTTAGGTTCTTTCATTAAAGCCACAGCTAAACCTGTTCTTTGTTTCATGCCCATGGAATATTGGGATACTGCCTTAGTTTTCAGCTGAGAACCAATCTGAGTAAACTCCATCATTTCATGTAGTTTTTCTTTTGAAGCATGATTTAAAGTGGCCATTAATTCCAGATTTTCTTTACCTGTCATATTTTCAAATAATCCAGGACCTTCAATCATGCATGATACATATGATAATGCTTTTTCCCTTTGTTTAACTACATCTTCTCCGCATATAGAAATAGTTCCTTCATCCATATTTATCAAATTACACATACATTTCATTAGTGTGCTTTTTCCTGCACCATTTTGTCCAACAAAGCCAACTATTTCACCAGGTTTCATACTAAAAGAAACATGATTTAATACAATTTTATCTTTGAAACTCTTAACTACATTTTTCACCTCAACTACATTTTTCATCTTTCTCATCCAACTTTCTTTTTATCATAACAACGATAGAATCAATACTCAAAAAATTATAATTTAGAAAATCCTCTTCAATAAAGTCCATATTAAATGATTGCTTAATCAAAATATATAACTTTACCAACTCTATAGGGCTAAATTCAAACGGTTTTAAAAATAATGATACTTTATAATTGTTATCAATAATATTTTCTTCAATTCCATAATATGTTTTAATAAGGCCTTTAACTTTACTATATATTTGTAAACTATCTATCATCATATTCTCCTAAAATATTAATAATACTATCTACCAGTTCCGAATAATTTATTGTATACATATCGTTTTCTTTAATTGAATCTAAAAGACTAAACGGAAGATATGTATCTTTAGGTTGACTAGATAAAGTCGTTCCTTCTCCGAATCGCCAATAACCATTATTAACTACAAAAGCATCAATTTTTTTATTATATTTTGACTCAGAAACATCTTCAATTTCTTTTACCATATCTCTATCAATAAAATCATAAGGTAAAGACACTATTAAATAATCAGGTCGAATTAAATTATTAAGAAAAGAAAAATAAATCCCAAAATCATTAAATACATAATTATTGATTTGCGAAAAACCACCGGGTACTTGAACAATAATTAAATCAACATTCATATCGTCATCCAATCTTTTAATTTGTTCATATAATTTATATTGGGTAAAATAAAGTTTTTCTGGTTTTTCCAAAAAAGATGAATCAAAAATAATATCATTAGAATATTTTAAATTTTTATTATAAGTCATTATTTTTGAATTATATCCTGCTTCTTTTAAGTAAAATTTTAAATTCAAACTAATCAAACTGTTATGTATAGAGTCAAATATTCCTGAAATATAAATAACTGGTTTTTCAATTGGACTAATTGGACGAGGACTAAAAGAATCATTATCTTTTTTTTGCTTTATTTTAGTATCAAAATAACCAGTTAAATCGTGAATAGTTATCTTATTCTCCTTTGCTAAAATGTATGCTTTTTTTATTTGCTTATACAAAGCCAAATTATCACCAGGATTTAGAATTACAAAATCTGTAATTTGATTCCAACTAACATCTGCAATATCTAGCACATTTACTCCTATATCTGGCATATTAACCGAATAAGCAACATCTCTTCCAATAAGTCCAGTACCTTTACAACTTGCAACAACAAAATCACCATTTATCTTTTTTACATAATCAATTAGTGAAAATGAATAATCATTAAAAGGGAAAAACAATGTAGTTTTAATTGCCATATATCTTTCCTCCATCGATTAACGAAAGTATTTCATTATATGACATTCTATCTTTCAATGCCTGAACGAAATTTTCTCTTTGTGCTCTGCATACTTGTAAGCTTTCTTCATTCTCTTCTAGACCACTTACACCAAACTGTTCTGGACATAAATTACACTCACGAACAGCAAAACAATTTATGCATCTATTCCCAAATTTTCTATTAAAATGCATTAAATTGTTAATATTCTTTAAATTATATCCATCTTTCACATTTCCAATAATCATATCTTTTAATTTTTCATTAACTCTTTCACAAGGATAAAAATCACCATTTACAGAAACAAATGTT
>ERZ869983.601-NODE-601-length-11608-cov-4.575232_pt1 | contig 11608 bp, 9 predicted proteins | sample MGYA00521106_ERZ869983 | MGnify/ENA primary metagenome ERZ869983 (study PRJEB32232, sample SAMN07284972) | human gut metagenome | biome: human-associated habitat; material: feces | host: Homo sapiens | place: Tanzania | collected 2014-04-05 ...
TAGTGATGGGGGAGAGTTTGGTTTTGGGGCAGAAGTTGGTATTTCTACACAAAAGCTTCATGCTAGAGGCCCACTTGGCTTACAGGAAATTACTTCTACAAAATATATGATTTATGGAAATGGCCAAGTAAGGAGTTAAGCCTCCTTCTTTTTTTATAGAAAATTAATTAGTGTACTAAATATATTGACATTAATTAGTGCACTAACTATAATACTTAGTATACTAACTAATAAAAGGAGGTGTCCTATGGATCCATTGGAATTTGAAGATATTAAAGAGATCTTTCTACAATTTAAATCTCTTCATAAAATTATTCATGAACTTACGAGTAAAAAAAGTAGCATAGAAGGCTTATCAGCTGATCAATGTTATTTGTTAGCTCTTATTGATCGTTTTGATCATCCAAATCAAAAAATACTTGCTGAACGTTTGAAAATTACACCAGCAACGTTATCTGTAAGGTTACAACGTTTAGAAAAAGCGGGTTTTATTGAAAAAGTTGTAAGTAGACATGATAAAAGAAATGTCACATTACATATTACAGAAAAGGGAAATAAAGAAATTAAAAATTGTAAAGATGATATGAAAATATTTACAACACGCTTATTTGAAGGAATAAATAAAGAAGATTTAGATAGAATGAAAGCGTATTGTCAAATCTTTGAAAAGAATATTCGTTTGATGAAGGAGGAATTAGATGTTCAAGATTAAAGGATATTTAAAGAAATTCTGGTACTTGATCTTAGCTTGTATTTGTTTATTATTTGTACAAGCACAAACAGAATTAACTTTACCCGATTATATGAGTGATATTGTTTCAGTAGGAATTCAAGCGGGAGGATTTGCTTCACCTGTTTCAGATGTCTTAACGGAAGAAACATATCAACATTTATTATTGTTTGTTGATCAAAAAGATCAAAAGACAGTAAAAAACGATTATAAAAAAATCAATAAAGTAGATCAAGAGATGCTTGATACTTTTCCTAAAGCAAAAGGGAAAACAGTATATCAATTAAAAGATTTATCAAGTGATGAAGAAAGTAAGTTAGAAAATATTTTAATGAAACCGATGTTACTTATTACTTCTCTTGATAGCATGGATACTTCTAGTAAAGAATATCAAGAAAAATTCGGTCAATTACCACCAAATATGACGGTTTATGATGCTATTTCTTTTATGGATGAAAGTCAAAAATCAAAGATGTTTGAAGACAATGATACAAGAATGGATACAATGGGTGAAAGTACTTTAAAAATTGCAGCCGGTAATGGTGTTAAAGCGGAATATAAAAAATTAGGTGCTGACATTGACAAAATACAAACCGATTATATTTTTAAAACAGGTTTAAAGATGTTAGGAATTGCTTTACTTGGAACAGTGGCTGCAATTTTAGTTGCTTTCTTTGCGACAAAAGTTGGAGCTGGGGTTGCGCGTGCTTTAAGAAAAGATGTCTTTGAAAAAGTTGAAAGTTTTTCAAATGAAGAATTCAATCATTTTTCTACAGCTTCATTAATTACACGTACAACAAATGATATTACCCAAGTACAAAATGTAACAATGATGCTTTTACGTATTGTTTGTTTTGCTCCAATTATTGGAATTGGTGCATTAATTAAAGTTTTAACAGATTCACCTTCAATGGCTTGGATTATTGCAGTTGTTATTCTTGTTATTTTTGGAGTCATGGCTGTTGCTTTTGCTGTAGTTATGCCAAAATTTAAAATTATTCAAAATTTAATTGACCGTTTAAATCTCACAATGCGTGAAAATTTATCAGGAATGCTTGTTATTCGTGCTTTTGGTAATGAAAAACATAGTGAAGATCGTTTTGATAAAGCCAATAAAGACGTTACAAATTTAAACTTATTTGTTAATAGATCAATGGCTTCAATTATGCCAATTATGATGTTTATCTTTAATGTAGTTACTTTAGTGATTGTCTATTATGGTTCTAAACAAATTGATTTAGGAAACTTAGCGATTGGACAAATGATGGCTTTTATGCAATACGCAATGCAAATTATTATGTCCTTTTTAATGATTGCGATGATTGCTATCATGTTACCTCGTGCCAGTGTTGCTGCTAATCGTGTTTATGAAATTATTGAAACTAAGCCGACAATTCAAGATCCTACAAATCCAATTGCTTTAGATGAAAGTAAAAAAGGACTTGTTGAATTTAATCATGTTTCATTTGCTTATCCAGGGGCAAGTGAACCGGTTTTAAAAGATATTGATTTTGTTGCTAAACCTGGACAAACAACAGCCTTTATTGGCTCTACTGGTTCAGGAAAATCAACACTTATTAATTTAGTACCTCGTTTTTATGAAGTCAGTGAAGGAAGTATTAAAGTTAGTGGTGTTGATGTTCGTGAGATGACACAACATGAATTACGTGATCGTATTGGACTTGTTCCTCAAAAAGGAAACTTATTTTCAGGAACAATTCGTTCTAATTTAAAATATGGTGCACCAGAGGCAACAGATGAAGAATTAGAAGAAGTGATTCGAGTTGCTCAAGCAAAAGAATTTATTGATCAAAAAGAAGAACGCTTAGATACGGAAATTTCACAAGGTGGTACAAACGTTTCTGGTGGTCAAAAACAAAGACTTGCGATTGCTCGTGCTATTGCGAAAAATCCAGATATTTATATTTTTGATGATAGTTTTTCAGCACTTGATTTCAAAACAGATGCTAAACTTCGTCAAGAATTAAATCAGCTAGTGAAAAAGACACAAAGTACAGTTTTATTAGTAGGACAACGTATTGCTTCTATTATGGATGCAGATCAAATCATTGTCCTTGATGAAGGTCAAATTGTTGGTAAAGGAACACATGATGAATTAATGGAATCATGTCAAGTTTATCAAGAAATTGCTTATTCTCAATTATCTAAGGAGGAACTAAGTCATGAGTAATGAAAGAAGAAGACAAGGGCCTCGTAGACCAATGGGTCATGGAATGAGAGGTAATGGTGAAAAAGCCAAAAACTTTAAAGGAACATTAAAGAAATTATTTGTTTATTTAAAACCTTATTATTTTAAATTAGCGGTTGTTATTATTTTTGCAGCTGGTTCAACAGTATTTACGATTGTAGGACCAAAGATTCTTGCTAAAGCAACAGATAAATTATCTGAAGGAATTATGGCAAAGGTAAGTAATACAGGAGGAATTGATTTTGATTATATTGGTATGATCTGTTTGATTCTTGTTGGTTTTTATCTTGTCAGTGCACTTTTTAGTTTTATTCAAGGATTTATTACATCTTCGATTTCACAAAAAGTTGCATATGATTTAAGAAGTTCTTTATCTAAGAAGATGTCAAGAATGCCTTTGAGTTATTTTGATAAACATTCTAGTGGAGACACTTTAAGTAGGGTAACAAATGATATTGATACAATTGCCCAATCACTCAATCAAAGTTTATCACAAGTGATTACCTCTTCTGTTACAGTTGTTGGAATCTTTATTATGATGCTTACGATTTCAGTAAAGATGACTTTGATTGCGGTACTTGTTTTACCACTTTCGATGTTACTTATTATGTTTGTTATGAAACATTCTCAAAAGTATTTTAGTAGACAACAAAAAAGTTTAGGGGATGTCAATGGACATATTGAAGAAATGTATGGTGCTCATGATGTTGTCAAAGCGTTTAATGGGGAAGAAGATTCTGTTAAAACTTTTAATGAATATAATGATGCGCTTTATGATTCAGCATGGAAATCTCAATTTTTATCAGGTTTAATGCAACCTTTAAGTAACTTTGTAGGAAACTTAGGATATGTAAGTGTTTGTTTATTAGGTGGTTTTTTAGCAGGGGGTAATACGATTACGATTGGTGATATTCAAGCATTTATCCAATATGTACGTCAATTCAATCAACCTATTGCTCAACTTGCTCAAACAATGAATATGTTACAAAGTACAGCAGCGGCAGCTGAACGTGTATTTGAATTTTTAGAGGAAGAAGAATTAGAAACTGAAACAGTTAAAATTGAAACAAATGAAGTTGAAAAATTACATGGTTCAGTTACTTTCAATCAAGTAAACTTTGGTTATCTTCCAGAAAAAACAATTATTCATGATTTTAATATGCATGTTCATGCCGGACAAACGGTGGCTATTGTTGGTCCAACCGGTGCAGGAAAAACAACGATTGTTAAATTGTTAATGCGTTTTTATGAATTAAATAAAGGATCTATTATGATTGATGGTCATGATATTAAAGATTTTTCAAGGCATGATTTAAGAAGCTTATTTGGAATGGTTTTACAAGATACATGGCTTTTTAACGGAACAATTAAAGAAAACTTAATGTATGGTAAACTAGATGCCAGTGATGAAGAAATAAGAAATGCTTGTGAAATGGCGTATGTAGATCACTTTGTCAATACTTTAGAAAATGGTTATGATACGATTCTTGATGAAGAAACTTCAAATATTTCACAAGGTCAAAAACAATTATTGACAATTGCCAGAGCGTTTCTAAAAGATCCTAAAATTCTTATTTTAGATGAAGCAACATCTTCGGTCGATACTCGTACAGAAGTTCTTATACAAAAAGGTATGGAAAAATTAATGGAAGGGCGTACAAGTTTTGTTATTGCACATCGTTTATCAACAATTCGTGATGCCAATACAATCATTGTCATGAAGGATGGCGATATTGTAGAAATTGGTAATCATGATGAATTGTTAGAAAAAGGTGGATTCTATGCTTCACTTTATCAATCACAATTTGAAGGTAGCGAAATTTAGAAGCAAAGAAATTTGCTTCTTTTTCTTTTCAAAACATGTTGATATATGGTATAGTACAAGCCGAGGGGATGATGTTATGGTGAAAAGAAAACCACAATATGTCAAGATTAAAGAATATATTATTCAAAATATTGAAGATGAAAAATATAATGAAAATGAACAAATTGAAAGTGAACATGCTTTGTGTGAACTTTTTGGTGTTACTCGAATGACAGTGCGCCAAGCTTTAACGGAGTTGATTAATGAAAATGTGATTTATTCTGTACCTAAAGTAGGTTCATTTGTTTGTAAAAAATCTAGATTTAAAAGTTTTGATGGATTAAACAGTGTTACAGAAGATTGTGCTAAGAAAAAAGAAGATTGTACAAGTCATGTTGTTTTAAATGAACTTGAAGAAGCTACAGATTTAATGAAAAAAGAAATGGCTTTAGAAGATAATAAAGTATGGCACGTTAAACGTGTAAGACTTGTAAATGGAGAACCTTTATGTTTTGAAGATGATTACTGTAATTATGATTTAACAGGAGATATTCCTTTAGAAGTATCAAGTACATCTTTATTTAATCATTTTGAAAAGGATCTCAATTTACATATTGCTTTTTCTGATCAACAAATTGATGCGGTTTTAGCGGGTGAAGAACTAGGAAAATATTTACAAGTTGATCCAGTGACACCTTTGCTTAGAGTTTTATCGATTACATGCTTACATAATGGTAAATGTATTGAATATGGGTATACTTATTATCGTGTAGACAAGTATACTTTTAACCAAGTTGCATATCGTAGAAAATAAAAGGATGTTGTCAAATCTTTTTGGTTTGTTATAATGAGAATGTTAAAAAGGAGATTTTAGATGAATTATTTATATATTGCATTAATATCAATGGTACCTTTAATTGAACTTAGAGGAGCAATTCCTGTTTCTCAAGGATTAGGATTACCAATTATTCCATCTTATATTGTTTGTATTCTTGCTAATATGGTACCTGTACCTTTTATTTACTTATTTGCTAGAAAGGTTTTAGTATGGGGTTGTGATAAACCAGTTATTGGTAAATTTTTCACTTGGTGTTTAGACAAAGGTGAAAGAGGTGGAAAGAAACTTCAAGAAAAAGTAGGAAGAAGTACTTTTATTGCTTTATTATTATTTGTAGGAATTCCACTTCCAGGGACAGGTGCATGGACAGGAACACTTGCAGCTAGTATTTTAGATATGGATTTTAAATCAACAACGATTGCCGTTATGCTAGGAGTTTTACTTGCTGGTGTAATTATGATGGTGGTTAGCTTTTTAGGATTTTCATTAATTTAGAAGTGTTTTACGCTTCTTTTTTTGTAAAGGAGGACGGCTATGAATGTAGAAATTATTAATGTAGGAACTGAACTATTACTTGGTGAAATTATCAATACTAATGCAACTTATTTACAAAAAATGTGTAAAGAATTAGGTTTTAATGTTTTCTTTCAAACAGTAGTAGGAGATAATCCACAAAGATTTTTAGATTGCTTGGATATCGCTTTTAATAGAGGATGTGATTGTGTCATTACTACAGGGGGATTAGGCCCAACAGAAGATGATCTTACGAAAGAATTATCCGCAAAATATTTAGGATTAGAAATGATTTTTGATGAAGATGAAGCAAAGAAAGTCAATGATAAATGTTGTTTTGTAACACAATTAGATAAGGTTAGTGATAATAACTTTAAACAAGCTTACTTTCCTAAAAATTGTTATGTGTTAGATAATCCTATTGGAACAGCCAATGGTTGTGTGATGTCTAAAGATAAAAAAATGATTGTTAATCTTCCTGGACCACCTAAGGAGATGACGTATGTAGTTGATCATCAACTAAAACCTTATTTAGAAAAATATCGTCAAGCAAAAATCTATACGTATGATTTAGTAACACAAGGCATTGGTGAATCAGCAGTGGCTACTTTGATTGATGATATTGTTCAAAGTCAAAAAGATATTTCTATTGCTTTGTATGCTTCTGAAGAGTATGTAAGAGTAAGATTAGGGGTTAAAGCAAAACATCAAAGTGAAGCGGATGAACTTGTTAAACAAACAAAGGAAATGATTGAAGAAAGATTGAAGGATTATCTTGTGGAAAATCCTAATTTATTTGAAGAAGTCATGAAAAAAGTCAGTGGTTTTACGATTTTAAATGAATGTGATTTTTCTTTAAGTGACTATTTTGTCAATAATGGAGGACCTGTTTTTATTCATTTAACTTTAAAACAACATCCATTAGGTGAAATTGTACATGTATTATTAAAATATAAAGAAAAAGAAATATCTTTCGATATTCCTTTACTTGTCAAAGCGAGTCTTTCTTTACCTAAATTAGAATCTAAATTGATTTATCAAATTGATCAATTAATTCGATAAATTTTAAAGTTGCTTGTGATAAGCTTCTTCTTTTAAGATAAGTATAGCCAATGCTTCTTGAAGGAAGAGGCTTTTTTAATTGTATTTCATAAACTTTATTTTTGTCTAAAAAATCATGAGAGAATTCTTTAACAACACACGCATTTCCTAAATTGGCATGAGTAAACTCTAAGAGTAAGTGATGGGCTCCTAATTCCATTTCAGGATTTAATAAAATTCCATGTTTAGCAAAGTATTTATCAATATAATTTCTTGAATTACTTGATTTTTCTAAAAGAATAAGATTCTTTTTCGCAATTTCTTGATAGCTGTAAAGATGATCATCTTTTTCTTTAGAAATAAAGATATCATGAATTGTTAAACATTCTTTCATCGCTAGACTTTCATCATCAAAAGGAAGATTGATAAAGGCAAGATCAATCGTTCCATTTTTTAAATGTTCAACTGTTTCAATAGAAGTTCCATTGACAACATTAATTTTGATTGTTGGATAAAGATGATGAAATTGTTTTAATAAATCAATTAAGTAATTTTCACAAATTGAATCACCCGCACCAATATTTAACTGTCCTGAAAGTAATTCATTATAATGAGAAAGTTCATTTTCAACACTGGTAATTAAAGCAAGGGCTTCAGTAATGTTTTTATGAAGGAGCATACCTTCTTTAGTAAGAGTAACGCCTTTGTTTAAACGAATGAAAAGTTGAGTATTGAGTTCTTTTTCTAAAGCGTGGATTGTTTGAGAAACAGCAGATTGAGAAATAAATAGATTTTTGGCTGCTTTTGAAAAAGAAAGGGTAGAAGCCGCTTCGTTAAATATCTTATATTGTTCTAGTTTTATCATATTAGTACTCCTTATATCAAATATATTATATATTAATTTTACTTATATTAAAATATAGCATATAATAAAAATGTATGAAAAAGCCAATGATAGAAAGGTGGAAATGAATTATGGCTGGTGTAGTTGTTGTAGGAAGTATGTGGGGAGACGAAGGTAAAGGAAAAGTTACCGATTATCTTGCACAAAAAGCAGATGTTGTATGTCGTTATGCTGGAGGAAACAATGCAGGTCATACCATTGTTTATGGTGGTAAGAAATTTGCTTTAAAATTAATACCATCAGGTATTTTCTCTGGGCATGAAGTAATCATGGGAAATGGGATGGTTGTTAATCCTAAAGCATTTTTAGAAGAAGTGAAATATTTAAATGATGGTGGTATTGATACAAGCAAAATTAGAATTTCAGATCGTTGTCATGTGATTTTACCTTATCATCTTGAAATTGATGAATTACAAGAAAAAAGAAAAGGTGATAAAAGTATTGGAACTACAAAAAGAGGTATTGGACCTGCTTATGTAGACAAATATAGTCGTATTGGTATTCGAATGGGAGAATTCATTGATGAAGAATTATTCTTAGAAAGATTAAAAGAAACTTTCCCAATGAAAGTGGCTGAATATCCTGAATTAAAAGATATGTTTACTGTAGAAGGTATTTTTGAAGAATACAAAGAATACGCTAAAATCATTAAACCTTTAGTTTGTGATACAGGTATGTTATTAGATCAATATTTAAGAGAAGATAAAAAAGTCTTATTTGAAGGAGCTCAAGGAGCTATGTTAGATATTGATTATGGTACTTATCCATTTGTTACATCTTCACATCCAGGAGCTAATGGGGTATCTGAAGGGGCTGGTATTGGACCTTTATATATCAAAGAATCAATTGGAATTATTAAAGCTTATACAACTCGTGTTGGATCAGGACCATTCCCAACTGAATTAAATGATGCAACAGGTGATTTAATTAGAGAAAGAGGACATGAATATGGTACTGTAACTGAACGTCCAAGAAGAACTGGTTGGTTTGATGCAGTAGTTGTTAATCAATCAAGAAGAATGTCTTCTTTAACAGGTATTTCATTAATGTTATTAGATGTTATGAGTGGATTTGATACAATTAAAATCTGTAAAGCTTATAAATTAGATGGTAAAGAAATCTATGGTTTACCTGCAACTGTTAAAGATATTGAAAGATGTGAACCAGTTTATGAAGAATTACCAGGATGGAAAGAAGATATTACACATGTAAAATCTTTTGAAGAATTACCAGTAAATTGTCAAAATTATATTCGTAAAATCGAAGAACTTGTTCATTGTCCAGTAAGAATGTTTAGTGTTGGACCTGATAGAGAACAAACAGTTGTTTTAAAAGATATTAAATTTTAATAAAGGAGGTCTTTCATGAAAAGAGAATTAGTCATTGTCATGGATTTCGGTGGGCAATATAATCAATTAGTTGCTCGTCGTGTTCGTGAATGTAATGTTTATTGTGAAATCTATTCTTATAAAACACCTTTAGAAAAAATTAAAGAAATGAATCCTAAAGGAATCATTTTAACAGGTGGACCAAATAGTTGTTATTTAGAAGATTCACCAACTTATTCTAAAGAATTATTTGAATTAGGTATTCCTGTATTAGGTTTATGTTATGGTGCTCAATTAATGCAACATGTTTTAGGTGGAAAAGTTGAAAGAGCAGATGTAAGAGAATATGGTAAATCAATTTTATTAGTTGATCAACCACAATCTAAAATTTTAAAAGGTGTTCCTGAAACATCTACAGTTTGGATGTCACATTTTGATTATATTTCAAAAATTGCACCTGGTTTTGAAATTACAACACATACAAAAGATTGTCCAGTAGCATCTTGTGAAGATAAAGAAAAAGATTTATATGCGATTCAGTTCCATCCAGAAGTTTTACATAGTGAATATGGTAAAACAATGCTTTCTAACTTTGTTTTAGATGTATGTAACTGTGCTGGTGATTGGCGCATGGATTCTTTCGTTGAAGAACAAATCAAAGTGATCAAAGAAAAAGTTGGTGATGGTAAAGTATTATGTGCTTTATCAGGTGGTGTTGACTCATCTGTTGCAGCCGTTTTACTTTCTAAAGCTATTGGTAATCAATTAACTTGTGTCTTTGTTGATCATGGTTTACTTCGTAAAAACGAAGGGGATGAAGTAGAAGCTGTCTTTGGACCTGATGGAAATTATGAATTAAATTTCATTAGAGTAAATGCACAAGAAAGATATTATGAAAAGTTAAAAGGTGTTACTGAACCAGAAGCTAAACGTAAAATCATTGGTGAAGAATTTATTCGTGTTTTTGAAGAAGAAGCAAAGAAAATTGGAGCAGTTGATTTCTTAGTACAAGGAACAATTTATCCAGATGTTGTTGAAAGTGGTCTTGGGGGAGAATCTGCGGTTATTAAATCACATCATAATGTTGGTGGATTACCAGATCATGTTGATTTTAAAGAAATTATAGAACCATTACGTGATTTATTCAAAGATGAAGTACGTAAAGTTGGTTTAGAATTAGGAATTCCTGAATACTTAGTATTTAGACAACCATTCCCAGGACCAGGTCTTGGTATTCGTATCATTGGTGAAGTTAATGCTGAAAAAGTAAGAATCGTTCAAGATGCAGATGCAATCTATAGAGAAGAAATTGCGAATGCAGGATTAGATCGTTCAATCGGTCAATACTTCGCCGCTCTTACAAACATGCGCTCTGTAGGAGTTATGGGTGATGAAAGAACTTATGATTATGCAATCGCCTTACGTGCGGTTAATACTATCGATTTCATGACAGCAGAAGCTGCAGAAATTCCTTATGAAGTATTAAATAAAGTTATGTCACGTATTATAAACGAAGTTCGTGGGGTAAACAGAGTAATGTATGATATTACAAGTAAACCTCCAGGAACTATTGAATTCGAATAATAAAAAAATTTTGAAAATTTCTTATAAACAGGGTATTTCAGAGCAGGTAATATTCTATTAGATAACAAAATGATAATACGAGAGATTTTGATACTATTTATTTGAAACTTTGCGTTTATTAAGTGATATATGTGAAAGGTCTTATTGAATTGAGTGAAATCAATTTGGTAAGTCTTTTTTCGTTGCTTTTATTTGTTACTTTTTGGATAATTATGCCACTACTGATTATATTCTTTCTGAGTAATTTTTCTGAATTTCAGCTTGTTCCTACTATGAATATAACATATCAATCATGGAAAGTTAGGTGCCCCGGTGCCTCCTGTGGATTTATTATAATTTATCAAGCTGGAAGCAAAGTTCTCTGTAAATCTCATCAATCACAAAGATCTTCTAATGTAAATAAAGTATGTATAACTTAAAATATAAATACGGGAGTAGACATTTTTGGGCGAAAGGATATTTTTGTGATACAGTAGGAAAAAATGAAAAAGTGATAAGGGAATATATTCAAACTCAATTGTAGGAAGACAAGTTATATGATCAAATGAGTATGAAAGAATTTATAGACCCGTTTACGGGTGAGCCGGTGAAAAAGTGTAAAAAATAAAAGCCCTTTAAGGGCTAGCCAGTAAAGGCGTTGCAGCTGTCAGACTTCAG
>ERZ869983.603-NODE-603-length-11595-cov-5.012329_pt1 | contig 11595 bp, 6 predicted proteins | sample MGYA00521106_ERZ869983 | MGnify/ENA primary metagenome ERZ869983 (study PRJEB32232, sample SAMN07284972) | human gut metagenome | biome: human-associated habitat; material: feces | host: Homo sapiens | place: Tanzania | collected 2014-04-05 ...
TTCTAACTGGTCAATATCTGTAAACAATCTGGCACTCGGCAGACCCCTGTGCGCTGCCAGTACGCTGTGTGTGCTCTCCCCACCAATTGGAAGCTTGGTTCCATTTAAGTGACCGATTCCTGTCTGAAGCACATCATCCGCTGTTCCATGATAAATGGACAGCTTTATATTAATCTTTGGAATGGACACATATCCCATGACACCGTCATTTCCCACATTTAAGATCTGCCAGTATTCGGTATTTTTAATATCGTCTCCATTTTCTCCAAAAACATCACCAAATATATTGTTATGGATAATCGTATCATTAAAAGTATTCGCTTTTTCCCATTCCTTTGTAAAATCCTCTTCTGCCATCTTTCCGATTAACTCTTCATAAGATGAAATCAATTGATTCTGCCGGTATGTATTCCACTGGTTAGAAACTGTCGGATAAATCAAGATTGCAAATCCCAACAGGAACATTAAGCCAAACAAAATACCTGAAATTTTTCTCTTCATAATACATCCCTACTGTTCCTTTGATTTTCTCTTCTTATCATAACAATAAAGTATAAGGATAAAGCCTCCTGTTACTGCCAGTCCGATAACTACCCACAACCCATAATTGGTATGGAGACTGACTCCTCCAAGTGGTGTGGACACCTCTTCAATATCAGCTGTCTCGTAATCTACTCTGTGTCCTCGAACCAGAAGTCTGTGGCTGTTCACTCCATAAGGAGTACAGGTAAGAAGGGTTACTAAATCTTTTTCCGCCTCTACTGCTAAATCATCCGTCTCTTTTGGTTCAACGACTGAAATTTTATCTACTTCATAACAAAGCACATCATCTAGTATGTAGAGAAGAAAATGATCTCCCTCTTCGAGTTTGTCAAGGTCTGTAAAAAGTGTAGCACTCGGAAGTCCTCTGTGTGCAGAAATTACTGCATGTGTTCCTTTGCCTCCGACCGGAAGTGAACTTCCTTCAAGATGACCGGCTGCTTTCTGAAGCACCTCGTCTTCTGTTGTATGATAAATGGGAATTTTAATATTAATCTTAGGCACTTCTATATATCCCATCATACCATCACCACCAAGGTTCAAACAAGAAAAATAATTAGAATTTTCTCCATCGGAAGCCTCTGCGACTGCAAAAGAATCCGGAAGAACGGATGGCTGAAGAGAATCATTATATGCATCGGCATTTTCCCATTCCTGCTTATAATTAATTTCTCCATCTTTTTCTTTCTGTGCAACGACTTCTTCATAACCGGATATCAGCTGCTTCTGCCTGTGATTGTTCCACTGATTTGCAACCAAGGGATACAACAGCAAGGACAAACCGGCTAAAAATATAATTATAATCAATATCGTAGTAACTTTTTTCTTCATCCGGGCTCTCCTTATTATTGTATTTTTTGTCAGGTTTCTATTTTCTGTGAAATGAAAAACCAAGGCGGGCGAGCCGCCCTGGTTTTTTCACAAAATAGGCATTTCAATTGTTACTTATTCTATTTCATTATTTAGCAGATTTTTTGCGAGTTGCGAAGAATAAACCTGCTGCTGCAATCATAACTACACAACCACCGATTGTGAAGATTGTAGTACCGATACCACCTGTAGATGGTAAGTTGGAAATCTTGGTGTTGACGATTTCAACTTTATCAACTTTTTCGATTGCCGGTTTATCATTAGTTACTGTGAAAGTAGATCTTACAGTATGGTCGTCGCCGGAAATAGTAGCACCATTTACAGAAATAGACCAAGCTGTTAATTTACCTGTTGTCTCGTCGATTGTAGCATCGATTACGATTGTGTATACGGTATCATTTAATGTGTATCCATTAGGAGCTTTTGTTTCTTTTAAGTAATAAGTACCGGCTTTAAGACCTGTCATGGTCATCTGACCATTTTTATCTGTTACTACAACACCATTAAACTGTTTATTTTCCGGATATGCTGTTCCATATACAGTTTTAAGAGCGGCATCTGTGTATAAAGTAAATTCTGCACCGTCAAGTTTTACTTTCTGTTCGCTGGAAGTTGTTCCAACTTTTGTGATGAGTTCTTTTGTTAAAGAACCATCTGCTGTTCCGTCAATATCAAATGTGTAAGTATAAGTTTTGTTGTTAGAAGAACCATCTTTGCCATCTACTTTAGAGTCTTTTGTGAAGTTTAAAGTAGCGTCGTTGACATTTGCTACACCATTTAATGCTGCATCCTGATTTACTGTTGCTGCATAAGTTACAACTAATGCTTTGCTCTGATACTGATTCAGTGTATATGCATTATTTACAACAAAATCAACTGTAATTTCATTCTTTGCTTCATTTACTGTTAATGTGTAATCTGTTCCTGCTGTTAATTTTTTACCGTCTGCTGTAACTGTCAGGCTGTTTTCTTTATAAGTTAAGCCGTTTAATTTATCCACGATGTTGAACTTCGGATGATTTCCACCGTAGTAAGGAATTGTTGTTGAAAGTTCGTAATTTACTGTATCACCAATGTTTACTGTGTTACCTTTAACTTTGTTTTCACCTTCAACGATTTTTTTGTCTAAAACAGGAGTACCACTTACTTTAGCCCATGCATTTTTTGTATCTGTAACATCTACTTCGTTGAAATCCATTGCTGTTTTTCCATCTTTGTTTTTGTATACTACAGAAACTACCAATGGGTTATAAATTTTATTTTCAGCACCTGAGATAACAACTAAATAAGAACCTACAGGAACTTCTGCTGTATAAGTTGTTCCTGATTTAGTCATATCATACTCTGTGCCTGCAACTTTTTTCGCATCGATAATGTCAGCGAGCTGGTCAGAGTCTACCTTAATATCATCAGCAGTTACATCTGTAATAATAGTTGGATATAAAGATTCATATCCTGAGAACTTTCCGCCATTCTCATATTTTGCTTTGATAATCTGGTAAGCTTTTACTGTAACGCCAGTTTCTTCTACGCCACTTACTGTAATTGTTCCTTTATCGGATGCTGTTCCATTTGCTGCTTTTTCTCCGTTTTTTCCAGTCGCTGCAAATGTCGGAATACTCATAGCGAGTACCATTACCATTGCCAATACCATTGATAACATTTTTTTAAGTTTACTCATACTCTCTCTCCTTTTCTTTCCAGGATTTCCCTTACTTAATTATTAGTTTCTCTTGTTACTTGGTTTCCCCTTTACTTTTGCGATTTGGAAGTCGCTGAAACCATAATCTCATTTTGTTATTTATTCAGCACCTCCTTGGATTTGTTTCTATATAAGATTAGTGCCGCAGCCATCATAAGCAATGCGCCTCCAATCGTATATCGATAAATACCAGAACCGCCGGTACTTGGAAGTTCGTATACAACCTGATTCTTGATTGTTAATACGTTCTTCTCATCTGTGGTTAAAAACCACATATCCGGTTCCTGAGTAAGTGGATTACCTGCCATATCTGTTAAAATAACCTCACCCTTTTCCTGCTTGAAGTAAATTTTATTACCTAAAGGCAAGTAACCTGTTGGAGCTTTTGTTTCTTCAAGATAATATTCTCCCGGTTCTAACCCTTTGAGTTCTATCTCATTTGCTCCATTTTTAACGATTAAAACATCTCCCAATTTTTGATAAGCGTTACCAGCTTTCTTATACAGCTGGAATTCTGCTCCATCTAATTTTAAGTCTGTATTATTTTCTGAGACTTTCATCAAATCAAGGTCTGCTGTTTCTTCCTGATAGGTATTAGTAAGTTCTACTTCTGCATCTTGACCATCTGTCACTGTATAAGTACCTGTCGCAAACATCGCCCATTGTTTTGATTTATCAAAGTGCATAATATTTTCACCGTCGTAAGTAATCTCTCCGTCTCGGAATGTCAATGTGGAACTGATCTTATCCACTCCACTAAAGAAATAACAATTCTCTAAAACTGCTTTTGGTGAAAATTTTATTCCATCTTTGCTGGAAATCAAATCAACAATTGCCATTCTTGCTTTGATACTTGCCGGCTGTCTGGTCCAAACAAAATATCCTTCATTTTGGGTTAATTTTGCAATAATTAAGTTTACTTTTCCAACTGGATAATCCTGTGAGGAACATGTTGTTTCTCTCATAGTTGAAGTATATTCAATTGCTGCCTGCTTAACTGTCACATTTGCACTGTCTCCATTTGAACCATTAATTGATGGTGTTACCTGATATCCATCTTTTTTATAATTAGACTCGACAACTCTGTAAGTTCCTGTTGAACAATTTTCCAGTTTCCATGTGTAAACCCAGGTTGTATCTTTCCCTGTCAGATTTTCATCCAGCTTATCTGCATCCATTGTAAGCGTTCTTGTATCACTTCCATTTGTTACGGTTATCTGATACGCAGGATTTGCTTTTGCCAGTTCTCTGATCTGCGCTTTTGTTAAACCATTAAATCTCTTAGTCACCTCAATAAATGGAGCATCCGGCTCATCCAGTTCTTTTATTTTGTTTGCAATTGTTACTTGAGCGTCTTTTTTCAATTCTATTTTTCCATCTGCAACTCTTTGCTCTTCTACTTTTTCATCTGCTGTTTTAATGTCCGACTTTTCACAATTGCTGACAGATTTTTCAGGCTCTAAATATCTTGTTTTATCCAGATTCACTTCTTCTACCAGAAAACTTGTTTCAGAAAGAATCTGTGTAACAATTACTGTATAACCTGCCGGTATTCCAGTAACAATTCCATTTGCATCTGTTTTGCCACAAACAACACTCTTACTGCCATTTGATTCCAATTCTCCATCTTTGTAGTAATAATAATTTCCTTCCCCATCTTTAAGATAGTAATCACCCTTTGTATAAGGCACTAACGTTTGATTAGCCTCATTATTAGATAGTTGAATCTTAAATGAAAAGGTATCGTTTGTTACCTGTCCATCTCTCATCTGCTTTGTAATCCGAAGTTCACGGCTGTTATATGCAGAACAATTATTTACACAAACTACTGTCGGTCTTTCTTCTACTGTCTTTTTATCTGTTTTAACATCCGAAATCGTTCCACTAAGCTGTGCATTTTCATCAAATGCTTTATACTCAACGCCATTAATAATAACCTTATCATATTGCTGAGCATTCACTCCAACCTCTATTACATAATACTTTCGGTTAGCTTTCAGTCCGCTAAATATTGCTGACTCATCTGGTTTTAGATAAAATACCTTTTTATATGTCGTATCATTAAATGTTACATCCTGGAACTTAACTTTTTCTGTTGAATCTTTATACGTTGCACTGTCTAATAATTCATACTCGTCATCGTAATACGTTTCATTTCCTTTTGGATCTGTTGATTTAATTTTCTGTGCATAGACCTGGAAAGCAAATTTTACATTGCTGTATTTTTCTTTATCTGTGTTTTCCAGTTCTTTTCTAACTTCCACCTGACCTTCCGGAATAACCTGAAGATTAAATTTCATGTGAAGATTAGATGCACCTGCACCACGTTCCATGTAGAACATTTTAAAGGAATGGAGAGTATAATCTTTCAATGTGTCGTCATCAAAACATGCTTCTATTTCTTTATCACTGGTTTTACTCGTCCACTTATTTCCATTCGGAAGCTTTTTAGCATCTTGGAAAAGTTTTTTAATCGTTGTCTTATATTTTTTTGGTGTACCTCCTTTAATACAATCATACCAGCTTACCTCTCCTGTATTAAAATTAATACTGCCGGAGTGAGCATCATGAACACCACCAATATCAAGCACCAAGACGTCGTCGATATAAATCCATAAGTCATCATCCCCATTGAATTCATATATCATCGGGTCTTTTTGACCACTAACCTGTTTAGAAGCTATTTTACCATCTTTTGGCTGAAAAAAACTTGCGCCCATATACATCCCAAAGTAATAATTATTTCCATTTGTTTTATAAAGTGTTTTTCCTTTTGCACTATCTGAATCTGATAAAACACTACCATTTTCATCATATTCATTTTTATTAGTTGATACGTTTTGACTATTAATTGTGTTATACGGCATAAAGTTTCCACGTTTATAATAATACTGATTTTCATTACTTGGTGTACCCAGTGCATTGTATACGGTAAAATTTGTATTGTTTCCTAAATATGCATAATTCTGAAAACTACTGTATTCATAATAACCTGTGCTGTTATAGATATCTTTTCGGAATAAATGATCTACTTCTGTTCCGCCACTAAAAAGACTCGCTAAACTTATATTAGCAGTTCCGGGAATTGCTGAACCCGTAGATTCCTGACCTGTAATACAGGTATTCACTCCTGTTGTAATTGGATAGCCATCTGCTCCTAACACATTCTTTAAAAGACCTTTTTTAATACTTCCTGACTGATTATTATTATTCTGCCAGTTTCCATTATTCCACGTTCCGGCACAATAGCCTCCTCCTAAATCTATCCAGGTACTACTATCCAAAGCTTTTATCTTATATTTGTTAGAATCCTTACCTTCCATATCAATCATTCGCATTGTAATACCCGCTTGAGTATGGCTGACTGTTTCAACTTTATCCAACCCGGATTCTTCATCGTAAGCATACCAGGCTAACACGTAATTAGAAAAACTATCTGTTATAAATTCTGCCTTTGTAACTTTTGTTTCACTTGTTGTCTGTATGCTTGCTTCTTTCTTTTCATCAGCCACCATATCGACAACCTGTTTTACTGCTCCATTCTTATCTTCTTCAAGATGAATAACTGTAACATCAAGGTCTGATTTTTCTGTATCAACATCTTCCGGTGATACTCCTTTTTTATACTCCATCGTAACCTTGACATTTCCATCCGGCTCAATTTTATTTCCATCTTTATCTGTGAGTGTAATGTCATAAGCCAGAAATCCTGCTATAGAGTACTCTTCGTCTTCTGCTTTCTGATGTAATTTTTTCTCTACCTCAGTATATTCTGTCGTATCTTTTTGAACCGATGTCACACTTAAGGTTGTTCCTTCTGGAATTGCACCTTCTTTTTCCTCAGTAATACTAATTGTTACCTCTTCATCTTCATATGTAAGTATAGGTTTGGTTTCTTTTATTTCAGTTTCAGCTTTTGCTGTCTCTTCTGTTTTTGTCTCTTCTTTTGCCTCTTCTTTTACTTCCTCTTTAACTTCTTCTTTCGGCTCTTCAACTATCCTTTCTTCTGCCTTAGCCGTTTCTTTTACATAACATCCATAAACTCCGGACTTTTCAGCTTTTAATAGCACCTTATTAACTGCATTTTTTTCCTGATTCAAGCTAACATCGGAATAGATATATTCATCAATATTATCTATACTCTTTCCTTCCGCTTTCAGAGCTTCCTCTAAGTCCGTTTTTGATGTTATATTTAAAATTTCATCGGATTCTTTTTTATTTTCTTCGGTTGCTTTGTCCAGATAGAAAACATTTACTTTCTTCGTATCTTCTGTCTGAATATTGGTATTGTTTTCTTCAATTGTAATGGTAACCGGTTTGTTTGGATTCTGATTTTCACCGTTTACTTTAAAATTAATTTCATAGAACTGATAATTTCCAAGCTTTTCTGTTTCTGGAATATTTTTTCCGATTAACGCTTTTACATGTTCCTGAGTTTCGGCATCCAGTTCTTTTACCTCCATCACAATGTCTGAGGTAAGTGTTTCAAATGCACCTTCCGGAAGATTTGCGATAACGCTTGTAAGCACATTTCCGTTTTCATCCTGAAATTCATGTCTGATTTCAGTTGCTTCAGACTGTACACCTTCTTTAGAAACAGTTTCTTCAGAAACGGTCTCTTCTGCAACTGTTTCTGTTTCTTTTTTCACTTCCGGTATTGGTTCTTCCGGTATTGTTTCTTTCGATGTACTTAGCTCTTCGTTAATTCCTTCTGACTGCGTCTCTTCCGTTGTCGTTGTTTCTGTACTTTGTGTTTCAGGTTCCTGACTTGCCATGGATTCAGAAGAGGTTCCACCTATCAGACCACCTTCTGCCATAGTAGACATGCTGGTTGTCAGCATCAGAACCATGCAAAGCACAAACGCCAGAATTTTTTTACTTTTCTCACTTTTCATGGCTTCCTCCTTCTACTATCTCATCCTCGTCTTCAGTTACTGCACTATCTATTAACTTCAATAATTCTAAGGCACTGCGAAAATATTGTTCCTGTTTTGTTTCTGCCCATAATACACTTCCCTGCCAGGTTGCATTCTGACATTCATTAATCTTTACGATAAATGTTTTTGTCTGTTTTTTCTTAGCCACAATATCTTCGCCTCCTTTCTTTTCTCAAATTAAATCATTAAATATTCTATACTTTTTACTATGTGGTTATTATAGCGTATTGCCCATTACAAAAAGCATTACACCTTATTTTTTTATTAAATTTTGTCATAAAAAAACATTACCATACATCTGCTGGTAATGTTTTTTTCTTTCGTACCTTAAAAATTTGAAGTATTATTGATAATTTTAACTAAATCCAGTGCACTGGAAAACTCATAACTTTCTTCTGATTCCATTAAAACAATTTCGCCCTGCCAGGTTGCATTCTGTCGATACTGAACGCACACCAGAAACGTTCCCTTTGTGCCTTTTTGTTCTAATACAATTTTAGGTTCAACAACTTTAGGAATTGTTTCTCTTTGCTGTGGAGCTTTTTCTTCCAAAAAAGACCTGCTCTTTGTTGACGCTTCCGGAAAATGAAGTTTATCATACAATTTTTCCATTTCATCCAAAAGCTCAACGACATTTTTAAAATTCGTCGCCTCTTTTTTATAACAATGATAAAGACGTCCTTTCATTTCTTCCTGCGCAATTTCGTCTACACATATATTTACAAGATTAGGTGCCGCCTTTATTCGTCCTATATTTTGTCCGCTTCTCATATTTTCATACACCACACCTTTACCTCTTAACCTTCAAAGGTCATCTTGCCCGTTGAAGGTAATCTTTGATTTTTTCTGTTCAACATCCACAATAGATGATACATAATATTCTAAATACTGTGCCCATGTTTTATGCTCACGGCTGAAATATTTTGTGATTCTATCATAAATCTGAGGACAATTTTCCTGTTTTGTCCCTACCAGTAAAATCAAAAACTGATTCGGACTGTATCTGGTATAAGAGTCGCCTTTACGCAGCGAACATTTAATTGTATGATTTAACTCTTCAGATAACACCTTTAAACGCTCTTTATTTTCTAATGGGCGTCCTTTTCCGTCTGTTAACGTTACCAACATCAAATAAACAGACTGACCATTTCTTTCGATAATACGGGTCACCAGACGATAGGTATCACGGAAACTTGGCAGACTACAGTAATACGCACCTTTTTCTTCACATTTTTCTTTTAAACCGCCACGAATATCTTTCAATACCTGCGGTTTGTAACTGACCCGTTCGCTCATTTCTTTAAACTGCTCCATCATTTTTTCAGATGGACTGATACCCAATTCTGCAAAGAAAAATTTTGCCGTATCTTCATAAATCTGAATGGCTTCTTTGTATCGATTCATAGCAACCAACGCTTCCATCATCACAGACTGCCATTCATCAAATGGATAAATTTCAGACGCTGACTTAGAAAGTTCCAATACACTTTGGTAATCTTTCTGTGCCTTTTTATAATCACATACTTCTTTCAGTGCTTTTTCATAAACTTTTTTATATTCTACACTTTCAAGCAGTGCCCAGTCCTCTCCCGAAAGTTCCGGAAGAAATTCTCCTTTATAAATTCGGCAGGCTTTTGTCAGCAGTTCCATTTTTGTCTGGATATCCTCTGTCTCTTCTGACTTTTCAATGAGCTTTTTTAATTCTAAGGCATCCACTTCAACTTCCATCGGACTGTTCCACTTATAGACTCCCTTTTTAATTTGTATGTAATCATACTCAGGCAGTCCTGCATCTACAAGCATTTTTTTCAGTCTGTGTGAAGTTACCCTTAAATTGTTTGCCATATCTGCCAGTTCATCTCTGCTATAAAGATAATCAAGCAGACGAGTTCTTTGAATTCCTGTTTCTTTTGTATACAATAGTATCTGAAACAGCTGCAATGCTTTCGTTGACGTTGTTCTCTTAAATGCAATGTCTTTTTCTCCCCAGCTCACAGAAAAACGCCCTAACATCATCACCTTTAAAACCGGTAATTCCTTACTCATCCTTATACACCCCTTTTCATAGGATTTCTCCCTGTTTGTCAAACTACAGCCACTCCCTAATGCCGTACTTTTGCAGCCATATCTTAAATACAAAATATAGTTACTAAACTAAGCGAGTATTCGCACTTCCCTTTCCTGCTTACTTACTTTCGTTAATCTCTTTATACTTAAGATATCCTAGCTTAATTCTAACTTTTTGCCATTCTTTTGTCAACAAAATAGATTGTCAGATTCTGTCGAAATTGGAACAAAAAATTTTACTCTGAGTTTTTTTCTTAATTGTAAACTATAAATGAGCAAGTTCGTGATTTTGCATTTCTCATCATTTTTTGACCACAAATTTACGACATTTACGACAAATCTGACACCACTTTACAATACCAGACAAAAAAAGATGCAACCCACATTTCTGTGACTTACACCTTTCTCTACTCATATTTTCGTCATCCAGACTTTTAACTCTGCTTCTGATAATTTACTGATGGCAACAGTCTTGCAGATGGCATTACTTTCCACAGCACTCCACTATGGCTTTTTCCACATCTTCTATCTGAAATGGTTTTGCCAGATGTGCGGTCATGCCGGCTGCGAGACATCTTTTTGCATCTTCCTCAAATGCATTTGCAGTCATTGCAATGATCGGAATTGTTTTTGCATCTGCCCTCTCCATAGCACGAATCGCCTTTGTTGCTGCAATCCCATCCATAACAGGCATCATGACATCCATCAATATGGCATCAAAGGTTCCCGGAGGATTATTTTCGAAGCACTCCACTGCCTGTCTGCCATTTTTTGTAACTGTAACCTTCGCACCGTCACCTGTCAGCAGCATTTCTACGATTTCTGCATTAAGATCATTATCCTCGGCTACCAGCAGATGCAGTCCACAAATATCATATTCCTCTCCAATCTCCTCATCCTTTTTCTGTTTCTCTGCAATCTCAAAGGGAATGGTAACGACAAACACAGACCCAACTTCCTCCTGACTTGTCACTTCAATACTTCCATTCATCTGTTCAATCAATCCCTTAGTGATCGCCATCCCCAGACCGGTTCCCTGGTAAACACTACGGGCATCTGTTTTTTCCTGTGAGAACGGATCAAAAATGCGGCTCAGGAACTCTGCACTCATCCCTATACCTGTATCAGAAATCGTCCATCTGTATGTACAAATCCCATCATGTACATCTGCCGCCTCCATTACCGTAGTAATCTTTCCTCCCGGTCGGTTATACTTAATACAGTTTCCATAGATATTCAGAAAAATCTGGCGAAGATGCAGTGAACTTCCATAGATATAAGGATAGGGAATATCCTCCTTATTTTTCTCATAAATCCACTGAATATTCTCATCTGCTGCCTTGTGAGTGATAACGCTCTCAATCTCATAGACCAGATCTTTGAGACAGATATATTCATGAGCCAGAACAATATGACCTTCCTCTATTTTACTCATCTGCAGAACATCATTGATAAGGGAAAGCAAATAATCTGCTGCTA
>ERZ869983.608-NODE-608-length-11523-cov-3.859689_pt1 | contig 11523 bp, 8 predicted proteins | sample MGYA00521106_ERZ869983 | MGnify/ENA primary metagenome ERZ869983 (study PRJEB32232, sample SAMN07284972) | human gut metagenome | biome: human-associated habitat; material: feces | host: Homo sapiens | place: Tanzania | collected 2014-04-05 ...
AATACAAGAAAAAAATGGTTAGAAATATTAAAATAAAAAATGGAGGTACAACATGAAAACTTTAGTTATAATTCCAGCGTATAATGAAGAAGAAAGCATTTTAAGAGTTGTTAGAAATCTTGAAAATGCTGATATTGATTGCGATTATGTTGTAATCAACGATTGTTCTAAAGATAGCACTGGAAAAATTTTAGATGACAATAATATTAATCATATTGATTTACCTGTTAACTTAGGATTAACTGGTGCAGTACAAACAGGTTATAAATATGCTTATTATAATAATTATGATGCCGCTATCCAATTTGATGGTGATGGGCAACATTTACCAGAATACATACCTAGTTTAGTAAAAGAAATAGAAAATGGGTATGATATTGTTATAGGATCAAGATTTGTGGATGAAAAGAAACATTTTAGTATGAGAATGTTAGGAAGTAGAATCATTACAGCTATGATCAAACTAACAACAGGAGTTACTATTAATGACCCTACAAGTGGAATGAGAATCATTAATAAAGAATTAATTAAAGATTATGCTTTTGAATTAAATAGAAAACCAGAACCTGATACTCTTGCTTTTCAAATAAAAAAAGGTTATAAAGCAAAAGAAGTGCAAGTCAAAATGGAAGATAGACTTGCTGGTACAAGTATTTATACAGGGATAGGAAGTTCTATTCAATATATGTTAAAAGTATTAGTAACAATTATATTCTTTAATTAGGAGGTAACGTATGAGTTTAACATTACAAATATTATTAATTATAGCCACTGTTTTATTTTTTATTATTTTAGTAAAGAATGTTAAAAAAGGTAAATTAAGAACAGATTATGCTTTAGCATGGATTCTTTGTTCAATAGCTTTAATTATTTTAAGTATTTTTCCGCAAATTGCTTTTTTGGCAGCTAGACTTATAGGTGTTATTTCAACCGCAAATATGGTTTTTGCAGCTATTATTTTTATGCTTATTATTTTAGTATATGTCTTATTTAATAAAGTATCCATGTTGGAAGAAAAGCAAAAAAACTTAATTCAAGAAATTGCTATTTTGAAAAAGAAAAATGATTTAAAGTAGGAAGGTGTATATTTTATAATGCAAAATTATTTTAAAGGAATATTATTCGTTTTATTTTATATATCGTTTAATTATTTATTTGGTGTAGCAATTTTGCCAAAATCAAGAAGTGCTCCGAAACGTTTTGTGGTAGGGTATATTAGTTTTGCAGCGTTGATTGCAATAGGCGGTATACCAATACAATTAATGAATTTGTCTTGGAAAGTATTTTTTATTTATTTTTTAATAATTGTTTTAAGCGTAATCGTATTTTCTATATATAGAGTACATAGCAAAAAGATTAAATTGTTTAATGAAAATATTTATGATTTTATTAAACAATATTGGTTTCTATTTTTTCTTGCAGGAATTTTAGTGTTGATTTCAAGCATTGATATAGAATGGTATTGGATGAATAATTGTCTCGATGATGGTTATTATTTAAATAGAATTGCAACACTACCATTTATTGAACATCCTTTTGCCGTAATACCAGGAACAGGATTATTAGGGAATGTAACATTTAGTAATTCATACAATTATAATGTATTTGAATTAGAAGCATCTGTTTATGTTTATTTACTCGATATAATACCTACATTCTTTGCAAGAGCATGTCTTTCATACGTGAATTATTTTTTATTTGCTTGTACTTCTTATTACTTTTTTGAAAAACTCAACAAAATTGGAAATTTTAAAATTAATAGATATTCTTTACAATATATGACCTTATATATCATAATATTCTCATTTTGCTATGATAAATGTAAAGCGTATAATTTACATCAGTTACAAGATGGATGGCAAAATGCAACAGCTATGTATTATGGATCATCTATTGTAAGAAGTATGGGATTGATTATGTTGATGACACCTTTTATAGGCAAAGAAAGGTTGCAAATAAAAGATATTTTTATTTTTGGAATAACATCGTTGGCATTGATGTCGAAATCATCTATTGCATTACCGGTAATTATCATAAGTATGATTGTTATTATTTTAATGTATTTGATAAAGGATAAAAGTTTAAGAAAATTATCAATAATTTGTGTTATTATAGCTATAGGAATAAGCTTTTGTTTAGGAAATAATGAAGGGATAGCAAGTGTTTATAAAAGTCAATTTTTAAGTAACATTAAATCTGTTATTATTTTTAGTTCTCTTATAATAATAGCTGTTGCATTTCTTCTTTTTAATTTCAAACCTATTTTTTTAGAAGTTTGTGGATATGTATTTTTATTATTTTCTTTAACATTAATCGAGCCAATAAATAATATTTTTGAAAAAATTTCTATATTTGATTTTGTTGCGTGTCGATTTTTAACAAGCATATTTATTTTTATTATTATGTTGTCTACTTTTTGCGTTACTCTTTTTATAAAGAAGATGATAACCAATGTTAAATTGAAATACTACATTAAAAATATAATTTTGATTTCTTTATCTACAGTATTGTTTTTTGGAAGTCTATTAGCACAGAGTGGTTTGTCTTTTAAAAATTTAAATGAAAGAGTAAGCACTTTCAAAAATAATAAATATTTTGCACCACAATCGGTCATTGTTTTGGGAGATTGCTTAGAAAAACTATCAAAAGAAAAAAAAGAAAAATTATATGCTATTATGCCTGAGGGTATAGGTGTTGAAGGATATACCTATTCATTAGCAATATCTATTAGACAATTTTCACCATCAATCGTTTCTTTATCAGCGTATGGCAGATATCCTGGAACCATTGAAAAGAATTTTAAAGATTATTCGTCTGATAATCAAAAAATATTCGATGAATTTTGGGTTTCTAGAGATCAAAATAGTATAAATGATTTTAAAGATATGTTGAATAAGTATCCAATAAATTGTGTTGTTACTCTTAATTGTGTTGATGATGAAATGAAATATTTGGGAATGAAAAAATATACAGGTATTTCATATCAAAATAGTTATTATATATATTATCGATGAAAATTAATGTGCCATAGTCATTTTTGCTATGGCTTTTTTGTACATAAAAGTAATTTAATTTAAAAATATGAAGCAAAGATATGGTAGAATATACAGTGTGAAATACGAAGTGTTGGACAAATAGGTATGTATGTGGTATATATTTATAAGGTTTAATAACGAAATTATTAAGAATATAAGAGAAAAAATAGAAGATTTAGCGGAGGTCTTATGAATAAAGAAAATGCTATTGAAGTAAGAAATATGACAAAGTATTTTAAAGTTGAATATGATAAGGCTCATACTTTAAAAGAAAGATTGTTATCTTTTGGAAAAAGCAATAGAGAAGTTCATACGGTATTGAAGAATATAAATTTAGATATTAAAAAAGGTGAAACTGTTTGTTTGATTGGAACAAATGGGAGTGGTAAATCAACTTTATTGAAGTTGATGACTAAGATTATTTATCCTAATGAAGGGACAATTGAAACACATGGTAAGTTGACTTCGTTACTTGAATTGGGTGCAGGTTTCCATCAAGATTTTACAGGAAGAGAAAATATTTATTTTAATGCTGCTGTTTTTGGTTTAACAAAAGCAGAAATTGAAAAAAGAGTAGATGATATTATTGAATTCTCTGAACTTGGAGAATTTATTGATAATCCAGTTAGAACTTATTCTTCTGGGATGTATATGAGACTGGCTTTTTCAATTGCTATTAATGTAGATGCAGAAATTTTATTAATTGATGAAATTTTAGCAGTTGGAGATCAACATTTCCAAGATAAATGTTTTGATAAATTAAAAGAATTAAGAGATAGTGATAAAACAATTGTTATTGTTTCACATAGTTTAGATACAGTTAAAGATTTATGTACACGTGCTGTTTGGATCTATAAAGGGGAATTTAAATTAGATGGTGATCCAACTTATGTTATTGATGAATATTTAAAACAAGTTAAATTAGATCATAAAGAAGAAGCTAAGAAAAAATATCAAAAGCCATTAGATACTTATCATGGGATTGTTGTTGTTGATATTCCTCAATCATTTGCTGAAGTAAAAAAAGATACAGCTCAATTTACAATTTCTGGATGGTCATTGAGTGATTGTTTAAATGATCGTTTAAAAGTAACCTTTGATAATCAAGAGGTTACTGAAATGAGAAAAATAAATAGAAGTGATGTTTTAATGGCTTATCAAGAAAAATATGGTGGTTATGGAACAAATGATGATGAATGTGGATTTGATTATTTTGTAGATGTAAGTCAAATGGAATTAGGAGAACATTCTATTCTTGTTCAATTATTAGATGAAAAAGATAAAGTTATATCTGAAAAAGATTTAAAGATTAATATCATATAGGAGAAAAAGAAAATGAAATTATTTAAAAACTTATATGACTATCGTGAATTATTAAAAACAAATGTAAAAAAAGATATTAGAGGTAAATATAAAGGTTCATTTTTAGGAGTATTATGGTCATTCTTAAATCCGTTATTAATGGTTGCCGTTTATGCCATTGTATTTCCTTATATCATGAGAATCAAAACAGATAATTATCTTCAATATTTAATTTGTGGGGTTATTCCATGGAACTTCTTTACGACAGTTATGGGACTTGGAATGGGAAGTATTAAAAATAATGCAGGTGTTATTAAAAAAGTATACTTTCCTAGAGAAATTTTACCAATATCAGCCACATTGAGTGGACTTGTTAACTTTTTTATCGCTTGTTTGATTATTATTATTTTCTGTGTTTTTGGTGGACTTGGATTAAGCTGGCATATTTTATTAGTACCATTTATTGCGTTGATTCAATTTGTAATTACAGCAGGAATGGTTCTTGGTTTAAGTGCAATCAATGTTTATATTCAAGATACAGAATATATTATTCAATTTGTTATTAATATGTTATTTTATGGAACACCTATTTTATATCCGGCAGAATTATTTCCAGAAGCTATTCGTTGGGTACTTTATTTAAATCCTTTTACACATATCGTAAGTGCCTACCGTGATTTCTTTATGTATCATACGTTACCAGCAATGTCTAGTATACTTTATATGGTACTAATGGCTATTATTTGTTTTGTATTAGGAATGTTTATCTTTAGAAAATTAGAAAAAGGATTTGCTGAAGAAATATAAGGGGTGATAGACATGAAAACATTAGATTATATAAACGTGAGAGATGCACAGGTTCATGGTCTTGTTAATCCTACATTTATTATGTATGGAAATTGTTCTTTAAAAGATTATTCTTTTGAAGTAACTGTTGATGGTAAAAAAAGAGAAGCACGTTTTTTACCAGATCTAGCAAGTGATAATTATGAATTAACATTATCATTGAGTAAAGATGATTCTAAAGTTAAAGTTTATTTAATACATGATGATCAAAAGGAACTTGTTTGTGTAAGAAAGAATACTTTAATGAAAAGAATTAAATCAAAGATTAGAACACTTTTACAAAAAACAGTTAGAAAAACAAAAGAAACAAATAATAAGGTAAAAGTAAATACTTATGCTATTGGTAAAGAAGTTAAATATATAGCTAAGGAATATCATTTTGTTTTAACACCAAATAGATTAAAACAAAGTAAAAGACGTATTAAAGAAAATAAAAAGACAAAAAATAAATTTTTAGATGTTTATAATTTCTTAAATCAAAAAGAATATCTTTTATGGTTAGAAAAAAATGAAAAACCATTTGAAGAACATCCTCAATTTGCTTACAATCCACTTATTTCAATTTGTATACCAGTTTATAATGTGGAAAGAAAATACTTAGCAGAATGTTTAGATTCTATTTTAAATCAAACATATCAAAACTTTGAAATATGTTTATCTAATGATTGTTCAACTTTACAAGAAACAATTGATACTTTAAATGAATATGAAAAAAAAGATTCTAGAATTAAAGTACATCATCGTAAAGAAAATGGACATATTTCTAAAGCAACAAACGATGCTTTAAATATTGCTAGCGGGGAATTTATCGGATTAATGGATAACGATGATTTACTTGCTAGAAATGCCCTTGCTGAATGCGTGGCAGTTTTAAATGAAAATAAAGAATTAGATTTTATCTACAGTGATGAAGATAAGATGGATATGAAAGGATTAAGAAGAGATCCTCATTTTAAATCAGATTATGCACCTGATTCATTACTTGGAAGTAACTATATTTGTCACTTTGAAATCATGAGAAAATCAATTGTTGATGAAATCGGTGGCTTTAGAGTTGGTTATGAAGGGGCGCAAGATTATGATATTTTCTTAAGATTTTTAGAAAAAACAACTACAGAACGTGTTTATCATATTCCAAAGATCTTATATCATTGGCGAATGATTGAAGGTTCAACAGCAGCAACAATTGATAGTAAAGGTTATGCTGTTGAAAAAGGAAGAATGGCAGTAGAAGATGCTTTAAAACGTCGTGGTATTAAAGCTAAAGTAACTGTTCATCCAAGAGTTCCTTATTATTTAGTAAGATATGAATATGAAACAGAACCAATGGTTTCAATCATTATTCCAACAAAAGATTATGCAGATATTACAGAACAATGTTTAAAATCATTATTTGAAAAAACAACGTATAAAAATTATGAAGTTATTTTAATGAATAACAATAGCGAAAAGAAAGAAACTTTTGATTTATTTAAAAAATATCAAAATAAATATTCTAACTTTAGAGTTATTGATGCTAATTATGAATTTAACTATTCTAAAATCAATAATCAAGCTGTAGAAGCGGCTAAAGGTGAATATATTGTTTTATTAAATAATGATACTGAAATTATTACACCACATTGGTTACAAGTAATGGTTGGCTATGCAATGCAACCTCATATTGGGGCAGTAGGTGCTAAATTGTTATATCCTGATAATACGGTTCAACATGCCGGTATTATTTTAGGAATTGGTGGAATTGCACAACATTGTTTTATTGATAATCCAAGAGAAGATGTTGGTTTCTATGGAAGATTATCCGTTCCATTTAACTACAGCGCTGTTACTGCAGCTTGTTTAATGGTTTCTAAAGAAAAATATTTAGGAGTCAATGGTTTGGAAGAAGATCTACAAGTAGCCTTCAATGATGTTGATTTTAACTTAAAATTATTAAAACAAGGTTATTATAATATTTGTCTAAATCAAGTAGAACTATATCATTATGAATCTAAATCTAGAGGAGATGATACAGTTGATACAAATAGTGCTAAATATCGTCGATTTGTACAAGAACATGATTATATCAAAGATAAATGGGGTTATATGTTATATAATGATCGATTCTATAATCCTAATTTGAGTTTGAAAAAAGCATTTGTTTTAGATAAGGAATAATTAAGAATTATAAAATTGAATATTAGTAAAAAAAATGCTAGTATGTCTATGACAAAACTAGCATTTTTATTAGGAGAAGAAAATGAAAGAATTATTAATGAAATATAAAGAAATCATTATGTATCTTGTGTTTGGTGTTCTTACAACGGTCGTTAATATTGTTGTTTATTTTTTAAGTGCAGAGCTTTTACACATAAATTATTTGATTTCTAATGCACTAGCATGGTTTTTATCGGTTTTATTTGCTTATATCACAAATAGAAAATATGTTTTTGAAAGTAGTAGTCAAAATATATTAAAAGAAGCTGTTTCTTTTTTTAGTTCTCGATTAGCTACAGGAATCTTGGATATGGTACTTATGTGGCTATTTGTGTATTTTAATGTTGTTAATGATGTTATCGCTAAAGTGATTGTTAATGTCATTGTGGTTGTATTGAATTATGTATTAAGTAAGTTAGTTGTTTTTAAAGGAGATAAATAGGATGGAAAAAATAACAGTAATTGTTCCTTGTTATAATGAAGAAGCAGCACTTCATTACTATTACAAGGAAATGAGTAGGGTCATGGATGAAATGAATGACGTCGATTTTGAATTATTATTCGTAAACGATGGTTCAAAAGATAAAACATTAGAAATGATGATGGAGCTTGCTAACAAAGATTCAAGAGTTAAATATATTTCTTTTTCAAGAAATTTTGGGAAAGAAGCGGCTATGTACGCTGGATTTGAAAATAGTACAGGTGATTATGTATGTTTAATGGATGCTGATTTACAAGATCCACCTCGCTTATTACCAGAAATGTTAAAAGCAATTAGAGAAGAAGGCTATGATAGTGCTGCTACAAGAAGAGTAACTCGTAAAGGAGAACCACCAATAAGATCATTTTTTGCAAGAATGTTTTATAAAATCATGAATAAAATATCTGATACTGAATTAATGGATGGTGCACGTGATTATCGTTTAATGACAAGACAATTTGTAAATGCTTTATTAGAATTAAAAGAATATAATCGTTTTAGTAAAGGACTATTTGGTTGGGTAGGATTTAAAACAAAGTGGATTGAATTCGAAAATGTAGAAAGAGTTGCAGGAGAAACAAAATGGTCTTTCTGGAAATTATTATTATATAGTATTGAAGGAATCGTTGCTTTTTCAACAGCACCATTAGCGATTGCATCGCTTATAGGGATGTTGATGTTATTTATTGCTGTTATATTTATAATATTTATTATTATTAAAACACTTATTTTTAATGATCCTACAAGTGGATGGCCATCTCTTGTATGCATTATTACTTTAATTGGTGGTATACAAATATTTTGTACAGGTATTTTAGGACAATATTTATCAAAAACTTATTTAGAAACTAAGAAAAGACCTGTTTATATTGTAAAGGATACAAATATCGAAGATGAAAAAACTAAGTAATTATCTAGATAATAAAAAAGTTATTTTAGCTATCTTATTGATTGTTTCTATCCTAACTCTTTTGATTTGTTCAAAAAATTCACCATTATATCCTTATAATGATTGGGTTGATGGTAATGCTTTTTTTACAATGGGAAAAGGTATGTTTAATGGAAAGGTTCCTTATAAAGATTTATTTGAACAAAAGGGACCTTTGCTTTATTTGATATATGGAATAGGTTATTTAATAAGTCATGATACATTTTTAGGTGTTTATTTATTAGAAGTTATTTCATATACAATTTTTGGCTATTTTCTTTTTAAAATTGCTAGAACTTATTTAAATCAATTTTATGCCTTATTAACATCTGTTTTGACATTAGCTATTATTTCAGGATCGATTTCTTTTGTACAAGGAGGTAGTGCAGAAGAATTTTGTTTACCTTTTGTTGCAAGTAGTGTTTATTTCTTTATTAAAATTATTAATGAAAATGATTTTGGAAAGAAATATTTATTAATTAATGGGGCAATAGCTGGATGTGTTTCATTGATTAAATTTAATTTATTAGGTTTGTGGTTTATTTGGATGGCTTTATATTTCTTTAAATTAATTTCTTTAAAGGAAATAAAAAATGCTTTTATAAGTTGTGTTTGTTTTTTAGTGGGAATGTTTATTCCTATCTTTATATCAATTCTTTATTTTGTTATCAATGGGGCATTAAGAGATTATTATGATGTATATATTACTTTTAATCTAACTGCTTATAGTACAACTATTGATTTAAAAACAAGAATATTAAATATGTTTTCAGCAATTTTCCAACAAATGAAATACAATAGAACAATTTATATATTATTATGTCTTGGTTTTGTAAATTGTTTAACAACAAAGATTTTAAAAAATATTTGGATCAATATATTTATTTTATTATCATTTATCTTTTTAATGATTGGTGTTTATATAGGTGGATTACCTTTTATTTATTATTTTTTATGTTTTGAAGCATATATTATTTTTGGATTTATTTTTGTTTTTTCAATTGTTCAAAATTATTTAAATAGTCAAACTTTAGCGATATGTATACTATGTGGAGGAATGATATTTTCTATTCATTATCCATTAAAAAGTCCTAATAGAGGATATATGAATATCCCTCAAAGTGCATATGCACAATATGTTTTTAAAGATATTATTGATAAATCAAAAAATAAAACATTATTGAATTATGATAATTTAGATGGGGGATTTTATACAACATGTAATATTGTTCCTAATGTTAAATATTTTATGCGACAAAATGTTGGATATGATCGTTACCCTCAAATTATTGATGGTCAAAGAGAGGCTATTAAAAATAAGGAAATTGAATTTGTTGTGATAAGAGAATATAAAGATACAATAGGATATCGAAAGAATATTCCTTATTTAAATGATAACTATAAAGAAATAAAAAAATTCAAACAACTTTATGAAGGCATGGATTTTACTTATTATTTATATTGTCTAAAATAGGAGGACACCATGAAAAAAGTAACAGAATATATCAAAAATCATATATGGGTCATTTATCTAATCTTATTTGTTTTTATGGTTGTTAGGCATGCATCTGTAAAATTAGGAGAGGCAGATGATGTATGGTTTCTTGAACAATCAAAAATGGGATTGATTAAATATACTCAAATGAGGATACAAACTTGGACAAGTAGAAATATCATTGAATTAGTGATGCTTGTTTTATTAAATATCAATAAATGGGTATGGATCATTTTAGATAGTGGAATGTTTGTACTTATTCTGCATTCTTTAAGAAAAATAGTTTGTTCAACAAAAGAAAATGATTGGCTTATTACTCTTTTTTTGATGTTTATAATTATGTTATTTCCATTTGGAACATTTGGTGTAGCTGGATGGTATGCGACGACACTTAACTATGTGTGGCCACTTGCGCTAGGATTATATGGACTTTCATATATTACACAAGTTCTTTCCAATGAAAAGATATCAATAATTCAACAAATAAGTTATGTGATTGCTAGTTTATACGCTATCAATCAAGAACAAATGTGTGCATTGTTTGTAGGTTTTTATACTTTATTTATGATATATAGTTTAGTAAAACATAAAAAAGTACCTATTTTAGCCTATATTATTTTAGTGTTATCGTTTATAATGTTAGGATATCATGCATTATGTCCAGGAAATGAGCTAAGAAAAGTTGTAGAAATGAAAGCTTATTATCCAGCTTTTTATGGCTTTAAGTTGATGGATAAGTTATTGTTAGGAGTTCTTTCAACAATAGCAATTGGTTCTTTACAACCTGCATATATTATTTTTGCTTGGGACATTATGTTGATTTATATCATTTATAAAAATACAAAAAATAAAGGACAATATTTACTAGTAGGTCTTATGACCTTTGTTACCTTTGTAGTTAGTGTAAGTGATAGATACTGTCATCATAGAGGGTTTTACCAAATCTTTAATGTGTTTAATGATTATACAAAAGTTATTGAACACATTTCGTTGAATATGAATGTTTGTTTAATTATTCTTTATTTTATATGTATTTTATTGATTAGTTTTTATGTAATAAAAACTAATCTAGGAAATAAGACAATGTTTATAAGTTTCATAATTATTTGTGCAGCATTTTGTTCAAGAGTTGTACTTGGATTTTCACCATCTATTTTTGTTTCTGGAACAAGAACGTTTGTGAATTCATATTTTTTGATCGTAATTGCAATGTTTTTATGTGTTAATTCAAGAAAATTAG
>ERZ869983.610-NODE-610-length-11521-cov-7.387714_pt1 | contig 11521 bp, 9 predicted proteins | sample MGYA00521106_ERZ869983 | MGnify/ENA primary metagenome ERZ869983 (study PRJEB32232, sample SAMN07284972) | human gut metagenome | biome: human-associated habitat; material: feces | host: Homo sapiens | place: Tanzania | collected 2014-04-05 ...
CGAACAACGAGAACGGAATAAAATGGTGTGAACACACCATTTTATGGGAGTTCGAGGTGTTCGAGGATTGCGAAATTGCGTAGCAATGAAGCAATCCGGATACATCAGAGAGTGGCAAAATTTACTTTTGACACTCTCATCATGATATATTGATTTTATCTTATCATTTGAGTCTATAAATGGCAAGGTATTGATCATCAAACCAAAACCTTGATCCACTTATCCTTCTTCACATACAAATACGTTGGTATACATTTAAACAATTGGTCTGAATTCAGCAATAACACAACCAACGGTACTGGTAATTTCCATACAAATGCCCCTAAAAATGAAAGCGGCATCACGATCGCCCAAGTTGAGATCAAATTCAGATACATCATATATTTTACGTCGCCACCGCCTTTGATAATACCAATTCCAGTTGGCATCTGGTATGACATTCCAACCATCACGATGGATAAAATGATCAGAATCTGGTCTGCCATTTGATATGCATTTTGTGTCAGATCATAGAGCGATAATAATGGAATCCTTAGGAAAAACAGACTGATTCCAAGAACGCTTCCTATGATCAGATAAATAACTTGCAGTGTTTTACTGTATTCTTTTACTTTTGTAGTTCCTTTGTTTTCCCCAATCGTTGTTCCAATCAATACAGCAGATGCTGAGGCTTCTCCGATGGTTATAACTTTCAAATACTGAAACATCGTCGTAGAAACAGAATTGGCTGCAATCGCATCTGCGGATAAGCGGCCTAAAATTCCTGTTTGAATTGGTGTCGCAAGAGCCCATAACGTATTTGATAAAAAGGATGGCCACAAAATCTTGAAATAGCGTAAAAACGCCTCTTTTGTAAAATGGAAGAAATCTTTGCAGAATAATTTCAGTTTATGATCAGCAAAGATTAAGTAGATTACAACAATCACTAATTCTAAAATACGTGCAACTAATGTTCCAACTGCTGCACCTTTGGTTCCCATTTCTGGAAAGCCAAATTTTCCAAAGATCAGTGTATAGTTGATCGATACGTCTACGATCAATGATAAAATTGAAACCTTTAATGCGATAGAAACTGTCTCAACACTCCGAAGTGCCGCCATTAAGATCGTAGATAACACAAACAAAGGATATGTAAAACGGATCAATGAAAGGTAGGCCATTCCTTGTATAATGTAACTTTCCTTTTTTGTAAAAAGCATCAGAATCTCTCTTGGAAACAAGGTGGTAAGCGCAAATATGATCAATCCAAGCAGCAGTCCGGTCATCAGCGCAATCCCTGTAAATGTACGAATTGGTTTTGTATTTTTCTGTCCCCAGTATTGAGATGCAATAATTACTAATGTATCTCCGATCGCAAGTGTCATCTGCTGTAGTAAAAACTGAATCTGATTGACCGTTGCCACTCCAGAAAGAGATGACTGACTATACATACCAAGCATTAGGTTATCTGCCATATTGATGCTGTATGCAATCAAATTTTGAAATACAACAATAATCATTAGATGAAATAAGGTTTTATAAAAATTTCTGTCCCGTGTAAATAGCATAAAAAATCCTTTCTAGCTGATCCTTTGCTTGTAAAATAGCAAAAACACCATTTTTCTGATAAATTGATTATATCAGAAAAATGGTGTTTTTAGCTATTTATTAAAGATTATTTTACTGTCATCACTCACAAAAATTTCATTTTTTACAGCTCTTTGATAATTTCTCTTTAACATTTCAACATGAGATAAAAATGCCGGATCATCAAAATATTTTGCTTGTTTCGGACATTTTTTTACACATGCCTGACATTTGATACAAATTCCATCAATTTGTGTTGGATCTTCTAAATTGATCGATCCCATTGGACAGACTTTCACACAAAGATCGCAGTGATCGCAATTACTTTTTGTCTTTGGTTTTGCCTTTAAAAATTTTGCCGGTTTGCCGTCAATCCCAAGTGGTGTGTAATATGAGGGAATTGGCTCAATTCCTTTTACATGAACTGGCTGTGGAATTTCTCCCAAAGTTTGTATCCTTTCTATGGTTGTTACTATCCGTTGAGCAAACTCTCTGATTTCTTCCTCATCTGACTTATCTGGACGCATCGTCGCTAATTGATCTGTAAAAGCATGCTGTGCTACGAATGCTCCTGCTGCAATCGTATGAAAATGATTGTTTTCTAGTTCATTTCTTAATTCAATCAATGCATTGTCATAGTTTCTGTTCCCAAATGTAACAACTGGTACTGCAAATGCATCATTCCCTTGAAATAATCCTTGTACCATAGGAAGTACTTTGTTTGGAACTCTTCCTGCATACACAGGAGTTCCAAAGATCACTAGTTCTTCTTTTGTAAATTCATAGCTATCTTTATGAGCTTGTGGAAGTGTAAAGTCAATCTCTTTATATGAAAGATTCATATTCTTTGCAATTGTTTCTCCTATTAACTTTACGACTTTCTTTGTATTTCCTGTCGCACTAAAATATACTGTTTTAATAGATTGAATCTTCATTTTTTCCACATATTCAACTATTTGATCAATGACATAGCTGCTTCATCTGCAATAATTGTTACATCTGGATGGAATCTTAAGATAGATCCTGGGACTTCTGGTGTGACTGGTCCATAGATGCTGTCTTTTAATGCCTGTGCTTTTTCTTCTCCGCTGACTACTAATAAGATCTTTTTAGAACGCATGATCGTTCCGATTCCCATGCTGTATGCCTGTTTTGGTACATCATCTGCTGATTCAAAGAAGCGTTTGTTTGCTTCGATCGTGCTTTCTTTTAAGTCTACGCAGTGTGTTCCATCTTCAAAATGATCCCCTGGCTCGTTGAATCCAATATGTCCGTTTCTTCCTAATCCTAATAACTGAAGATCAACCGTTCCTAAAGACTGTACCAATGCTTCATAACGTGCTGCTTCCTCTTCACTGTTTAAGTTTGTTCCATCTGGAAGATATGTTTTTTCTGGATCGATATTTACTTTATCAAATAAATATTCATGCATGAAATAGTAATAGCTCTGTTCATTTTCTTTTGGTAATCCTTTGTACTCGTCTAAGTTTACTGTTGTAACTTCTGAGAAGTCAAGATCTCCTGCTTCATATTTCTTTACTAATTCATCATATGTTCCGATTGGTGATGATCCTGTTGCAAGTCCTAACATGCAGTCTGGCTTTAATGTAACTACAGATGCAATGATGTTTGCTGCTTTTTTACTCATTTCTTCGTATGATTTTGTTTTGATGATTCTCATGATCTTTCTCCTTTTAATGCGCGCACAGTGTCATCGTGCATGGTTTCTTTTTTCTTTTTATCGTGTTCTAAATAGTAAGAATATATAAGGTCTAACATAATAAGGATGGGAAACTGTGGGGATATAACATTTCCATGATCTAAATATTTTCTTGATGCGATCAAGACTAATTCGTCACAGATATCCTCATAGTCATCCTTATTTTTTCCCGTAATTAAAATTGTGTCTGCTCCTCGTTTTTTTGATTCTTCTAACAGATAACAAACGTCTTCACTCTCTCCACTGATACTGATCCCGATCACAAGACAACCTTCCTTTTGGAATACTGCCTGCATCCTCATCAGATCTGGATCTTGAATCGAATTGATATCTACTCCAATTCTCATAAAACGAAGGCGCATTTCTCTCGCTGCAAGGCCGGAACTTCCTTTCCCACATACGAACACTCTCTTTGCCTGTCCTAATTTCTCACAGATCCTTACGATCTGCGCTTCGTCCATCAGGCTGTATGTCTTATTTAACAACTCCTGGTACATATTTAACACGGTTCTTGTATGCCCCGTGAGTTCTTTATTTTTCTCTTCAAATGATTCCTCATATTGATAAATAAATTCTCGATAGCCTCGAAATCCACATTTTTTTGCAAATCTTGATAACGAAGCTTCTGAAACAAACAAGTGTTTTGCGATCTCTTTTGCTGAAAAGTCCATTTTTTCTTCATTTTTCATAAAAAAATCTGCAATATTTTTTTCCAGAGCTGTAAAATTTTCATAATTTGATTCTATGACCGGTATGACCGATTTTACATAATAATCCATACATGATCCTTTTTAAAATGCTTTTATTTGATGGCATCTGCAAATGATTTTGTGATAAGCTGTGGTCTTGTGATTGCTGAACCTACAACTGCACAAAACGCTCCTAATTCTAAGACTCTCTTTAATTTTTCTGGTGTATTGATATTTCCTTCTGCGATCACTGGATGTTTAACTTTGGAAAGGATCGTTCTTAAGATCTCAAAATCATTTTCATCAATCTTAAGGTTGCTGCTTTGTTTTGTATATCCAACCATTGTTGTTCCGATAAAATCAAATCCTAATTCATCTGCATGAAGTGCTTCTTCGATCGTAGAACAATCTGCCATCAATAATTGATCTGGATATTTTTCTTTGATCTCATGGAAGAATTCATCCAGTGTCTGTCCATTTGGACGGCTGGAGATGGTTGCATCTAATGCTATGATCTCTGGCTTGGCTTCCATTAATTCATCAATCTCTTTGATCGTTGGTGTGATATAGATCTCACAATCATCATAATTTCTCTTGATGATTCCGATCACTGGAAGATCTACCTGTGTTTTGATCTCTTTAATATCTTCTGGGGTATTTGCACGGATTCCTGATGCTCCGCCTTGTTTGGCTGCCAGTGCCATTCTTCCCATAATAAATGAAGAATGAAGTGGTTCGTCTGGCAATGCCTGGCAGGATACGATCAGTTTTCCTTTTAAATTCTCAACTTTCGGATTCATTTTAATTCCTCCCTTGTCTGCTTTCGTTATCTTTAGTATATCTGTTTTAAAATTAATTTCAAGTTTTATTGATTGTTTTGAAAGTTCTTTCATAAATAATTTAAATTAGCCATTTTTTCATCATTTTTCTGCCTGTATCTGCAATTTCTTTCAGGATTTTCTCTGTTCTCTGAAAAAACTTGTAAAAGCACTTTTTTGTATAAAAAAAGAAGCTGTAAGCTCTATAATTCTCTTACAACTTCTCTATCATTCTTATTCATAATGCTTAGCCAGACGATAAGCCGGGTTATGTCGTTGAATGGTCATCTATCTCGACTTACTGTTACCAGCAAGCTCCAGCGACCCACCTGAAAACAGATCGGGCCGATCTATCGTTTTCATCTCGGTCTTGCTTCGGATGAGGTTTACATATGCCCTGCCTGTTACCAGTCAGGCGGTAAGCTCTTACCTTACCATTTCACCCTTACCACTTACGTGGCGGTATATTTCTGTTGCACTAGCTTGAGGGTTGCCCCTACCGGACGTTATCCGGCATCCTGCCCTGTGAAGCCCGGACTTTCCTCACCGTTTCCCTTTCGTCTGAAACGGCGCGACCATTTGTCCGACTAAGCGCCAATTATTATATCATATCTTACACATCAAAGCAACTACCACCGATAAATTCTCTTAAAAGAGATGTCTTTGGAATTGCTTCGCTTGGAATATTTAAGAAATATTCTAAAAATTTTAATAGTCTTTTTGCTTCCTGATACTCTGGACAATCTTTTGGAACCGCAAATAACAAAGGCTCCGCATATTGTTTTAAGACTGCGATCTCGTAGATCTGTGCTGAATTAAACATCACATCTGCTTCTTCCTGATATGGGAAAATATTGTCTTCTTCTCCCTTTCTAACAGAATCCCATCTGGAGATCGTCTCTCTCGCATCATTTCCTCTTGTCATGGCATCTCGCACGATCCTTCGCAGTAATCTTCCGTCAGAACTTGGGATTCTATTATGCTCATCCAAGTTAATCTGATTCAACGCACTGACATAGATTCTATATTTTGCATCTTCAGGTATTTCATTCGTAAGAGTACCATTTAATCCATGGATTCCTTCCATGACCAGAACATCTTTTTCTCCAATCTTTAATTTATGTCCGCGATATTCCCTTTTTCCTGAAATAAAGTTATAACTTGGCACATCAATCTCTTCTCCATCCAGCAACTGATTGATATGTTTTGTCAAAAGATCCACATCCAATGATGCGATCGTCTCAAAATTATAATTTCCATTTTCATCTTTTGGAGATAATTCCCTGTCTAAGAAATAATCATCCATAGAAACTGGGTGTGGTGTTAATCCAGCAATTTCAAGCTGAATAGACAATCTGTGGGAAAATGTCGTTTTCCCTGAGGATGACGGCCCTGCGATCAGGATGATTCTCTTATTCTTGCTTACAATCTCATCCGCAATATCTGCAAGCAGTTTTTCCTGCAATCCTTCTTGTAACAAGATCAGATGATTGATATTTCCATGTGTGATTTCATCATTTAGGGCACCTACCGTGTCAACACCCATCGTTTTCGTCCATTCTCTGGAACGCTGCATCACATGGAAAAGTTTTGGCTGTGGTGTAAATGGTACGATTTCCTCAGTCTGTTTCCTTTTTGGAATCTGAAGTACTACCCCATGCTGATATGCAGACACCAAAAATGCTGGAATATATCCTGTCGATGGTGCCATATATCCATAAAAATAATTATCATATCCATCTAACGAGTAAATATTCGTCTTTGATTCCCTGCGGAACTGAAATAATTCTTTCTTTCCCATAAGACCTATTCTGTCAAAATATTTTGCGGCCTGATCTGTGTCTAACGATCTTTTTGTGATCGGAAGATTCGCTTTGGCTAGCTCTTCCATACGTTTTTGAATGGATTGCGCAAAAGCATCATCTATCACACGATCTTCCAGGAAATCACAAAAAATACTATTTCCAATCGAATAGTCTAATGCGATCTTTGTCGTTGCACCAGTTCCAAGCAGATCTTCGCATGCTTTCAAAAACATAAGCGTAGCAGTTCGTTTATACGCCATATAGCCTGCCTGTTCTTTTAATGTCACAAAACGCACATGGCAATCTTTTGTCATAGGAGTAAATAATTCTTTTAACTTTCCATCCATATAGGCAAGCAAAATGATCGGCTCCTGAGGCTGCTGCACCTGTTTCGCAAGATCAGAAAGTGTTGTTCCTTCTTTTACTTCATAAATGCTTTGATTCACTGTGACTTTGATCATACGCCATCACTTCCTTTTTATATAACTACTCTATTTAAACAACTTTATAAGGGCTTCCTGCTTTATATGTGATCACATTCATATCACTGAAATGAGTCCTGATCAGATCTTTCATATCATCGATAAATACCTGTTCCAGCCCATAATGTCCAGCATCGATCACACACATGCCCATATCAATTGCATCAAGGCCCTCATGATGCCCGATATCTCCTGTTAAAAATACATTGGCTCCTGTACTTTTCGCTTCACTGATCATGCTTCTTCCTGATCCTGGAACAATTGCAAGTTTAGAAATCTTTGTATCTGGGTTACCAAATACCATGACATTTTCCAAAGAAAATGCTTCTTTTACTTTCTTTGCGTATTCTCCAACACTGATCTCATCTTCAATCCTGGCAACAATCCCTATTCCTTTTCCAAACGCTTTCTCATTGTGGCTTTTAGATAGCTCAACTGGTCCCTGTATTACCTTCAGATTCAAGCGATCTGCTACTTGATCTCCCATTCGGCAGACATCGTAACATGTATGCATTCCATATGCACATATATCGTGGCGGATCAGTTTTAATAATTTCTTCTGAAGGAAATCATCACTCGTACATTTGTTGATCTTTGAAAAAATAATCGGATGATGTGCAAGGATAAAATCTGCCTTTTGATCGATCGCATAATCTACGACTTCATTTGTGATATCTAATACAACTAAGACTTTCTTTATCTCTTTATCTTTATCTCCAACAAGAAATCCCGGATTATCCCAACCTTCTGCTGTCTCTAACGGAACTTCTGTTTCTAAAAATGTGATCAGTTCTCTACAATTCATAATAACAAAGTGCCTCCGTGATATCTCCAAGTAAATCTTCCACTTCTTCTTTTCGTCTTCTGATGTGTTCTTTTGAATCGTCTGTAAGACTTTCTTTGATCTTTGAATATTTGACATATTCCTGATCTAAATATTCAAGAAGTACTGGATGTTTAGCAAGGATCAGTTCTTCTCCGAAACGATAAAAACACTCTTTGTCATACTGTTGTTTTCCATGAACTGCACGGATCACAACATAGTATTTTCCATCTTCTTTTAAGAATTCCTCTTCTAAAATCCGGAATCCATGATCATTTAAGAAATGTCTCACTCGCTCTAAATGAGACTGTGGGGATAAAATCAGTTCTTTCACATTCGCTAATTTATCAAAATCCTGCTCTAAGATTCTGACAACCAGATCTCCTCCCATTCCTGCGATCACAATAGAATCTACGTCATCTTGTGGTAATTCATGTAATCCATCAGAAAGAATGCAGGATACAACCTCTCCTGCATTCTCTTCTTCAATATGTGCTTTAGCGCGGTTTAATGGTTCTTTATTTACATCCATCGCATAGGCTCTCGGGCAGTTTCCATTGCTTGTTAAATAGATTGGTATGTATCCGTGATCTGTCCCGATATCTGCCACTACATAACCTTCTGTGACAAAAGATGCGATCGTTTCTAATCTGTTTGATAATTCCATAATCATACCTTAATCTAAATAATCTTTTAACTTTCTGCTGCGGCTTGGATGTCTTAACTTACGCAGTGCTTTTGCTTCGATCTGACGGATACGTTCTCTTGTAACGTTAAATTCTTTTCCAACTTCTTCCAGAGTTCTTGCTCTGCTGTCATCTAATCCAAAACGTAATCTTAAGACTTTCTGTTCTCTCTCTGTCAATGTTCCAAGTACTTCATCTAACTGTTCTTTTAACAATGTAAATGCTGCTGCATCCGCTGGTACTGGTACATTCTCATCCTGAATGAAATCTCCAAGATGACTGTCTTCTTCTTCACCGATCGGTGTTTCTAATGATACTGGTTCTTGAGAAATCTTTAAGATCTCACGAACTCTTTCCACTGGAATATCCATCTCAGCTGCGATTTCTTCTGGAGATGGTTCTCTTCCAAGTTCCTGAAGAAGCTGTCTGGATACACGGATCAGTTTGTTGATCGTTTCTACCATATGCACTGGAATACGGATGGTTCTTGCCTGGTCAGCAATCGCTCTTGTGATTGCCTGACGGATCCACCATGTCGCATAAGTACTGAATTTATATCCTTTGCGATAATCAAACTTCTCTACCGCTTTAATAAGACCTAAATTTCCTTCCTGAATCAGGTCAAGGAAGAGCATTCCACGTCCAACATAGCGTTTTGCGATACTTACAACCAGACGAAGGTTGGCTTCTGCCAGTTTCTTCTTCGCTGCTTCATCCCCTTCTTCCATTCTCTGTGCAAGTTTGATCTCTTCGTCTGCACTAAGAAGTGGTACTTTACCAATCTCTTTTAAATACATACGAACCGGATCTTCAATGCTGACACCATCAGGAACAGCAATTTCTGTTTCATCATCGATTGGATCATCGAGATCTTCATCATCGTCTGCAACTGCGGCAAGAGTCAGCACATCGATTCCATTTTGTTCCAGATAATCATAGATTGCTTCCATCATATCGGAATTTAATTTCATATCTTTGAAATATGAATCAATCTGTGCATACTCCAAAAAGTTTTTATTCTTTTTCCCTAATTCTACCAGACCTGCAAGTTTCTCGGTGAACTGTTCCATTGTACCTTCCATAATTCGTCCCTTTCTTCTCTTCCTATTTTAACCAACCTATAGTGAAATATGCAGTTTCGCAAGGTTTGCTTTCTCCTTGATCAGGTCCTGCCATCTCAAAATATCATTTGTTGCGTTCATCTGTTGTTCAATACTGTCTTCCTTGACCCTTCGCACGATATCATTCAACGCCTTATCTCGATCTTCCGCTGATGGACTGATCTTCAATGTTGTATTAAATAATTCAGCGATCTTCTTCTGATCATCGAGATCCGTATACTGATTTAATATCTTCCCTGGAATCACTGCTTTCTCTTCTTCATATTGTTTGAAAAGCAATAATGCCACTCCATGGTAAATCTGTTCATAAAAATCATCGGGTCCGATAATTCCGTCAAGTTTCTCAAATAACTGTGGTTCATTGACCATCCATGTCAATAATAGTTTCTGCGGCTGTTTCTTCTTCTCTTCTTTTGCCTCACTCATTTGCAGACGTCTCTCTTGCTGACGCGGTGTTGTCTGCTGTCTCTGAACATTGCTGTATCCAGAAGTCCCATAATAATTCACAAGATCTTCAAGATCTTTTGCTCCGATATAATATTCTCTCGAAACAGCTTCAATATAATTCTTGCGCTCTAACGGTTCTTCGATCGTTGCCAGAAGTTTGGCCGCTTCATGTTGAAACTGTGTCTTTGATTCTGGATCGTCCTGATCATATCTTCCTGCAGCTACTTTTACCTGAAACATAAAACTGCTCATTGCTTTTCTGATCCGTTCTTCCAGTGCCTGTGCTCCTAATCCTTTGATAAATTCATCTGGATCCTTATACGGAGTCAGATCAAGAACACGAACCGTAAGTCCTGCTTCTTTCAAGATCGGTATCGCTCGCAATATCGCTCGCTGCCCCGCTTCATCACTGTCAAACGACAAAATAACATTCTCTGTATATCTCTTAAGCAGTGTCCCATGACCACTTGTAAATGCAGTTCCAAGTGCTGCTACTGCATTTGTAAATCCTGCTTGATGCATAGAAATCACATCCATATATCCTTCACACAAGATAATCTCTTTCTTTCTTGAACTTCTTGCAAAATTCAATCCGTAAAGATTACGGCTTTTGTCAAATAATTTGGTTTCTTTTGAATTTAAATATTTGGGCGAACCATCTCCCATGACTCTGCCTCCAAAGCCGATCACGCGGTTGTTCACATCCATGATCGGAAACATCACTCTGTTCCAGAACTTATCACTTCCACCACGTCTTTCATCAATCGTCACCAAAGCTGAATCTTTCAAATCTTCATCGCTGTATCCCTTGCTCTTCAAGAATCGATACAGGTCATCATTATAAATATCAGCATATCCAAGACCAAAGTGTTTGATCGTAGCATCTGTGATCCCTCGGTCTTTTAAATATGCAAGCCCTTTCTGTCCCCGCTTGCTGTGAAGCAGATAATAGAAATAATTAGCTGAAAGTTTATTCATCTCCCGAAGCCTGGCTTTCTCATCCATCGTTCGTTTGGCTTCTTCATTCAATTCCTCTTCCGGAAGTTCCATCCCAGCTCTCTCTGCCAGATATTTTAATGCCTCCGGAAAAGAAAAATTCTCATATTCCATTAAAAATGTAAAAACATTGCCTCCGGCTCCGCAGCCAAAGCAGTAATACATCTGTTTATCTCGGCTCACAGAAAAAGAGGGCGATTTTTCATTATGAAACGGGCACAAACCGAAATAAGAACTACCTTTTTTCTTCAACGGTACATACGTCGAGATCAGATCAACAATATCGTTCCGGCTTCGCACCTCTTCTATGATTTCTTCACCATAAATCAACGCTTGTCCCTCCTTAAAAAATCCCTCTATATATTATT
>ERZ869983.612-NODE-612-length-11487-cov-5.113848_pt1 | contig 11487 bp, 13 predicted proteins | sample MGYA00521106_ERZ869983 | MGnify/ENA primary metagenome ERZ869983 (study PRJEB32232, sample SAMN07284972) | human gut metagenome | biome: human-associated habitat; material: feces | host: Homo sapiens | place: Tanzania | collected 2014-04-05 ...
ATCGCCTGGGCTGTCTGCATAGGGAGTCCGGCAAAGAAATCAGGATTCTCTGTCACACGCATCAGCTTCTCCAGATGCTTGTAGCAGATTACTTTTTGGATATGGATGCCCGGATAAGATTCATGCAGCAATTTTACTTCCCCGAATACTTCGGCTTCGTTGGAAGTGAGATGTTCTTTTTCATATCCGGTAAAAATATTCCGGATACGGAAGAGGGAAGCGTTATACAGCAGCTTTGATTTTCTGCTGAGATCATCACAATAATCGTAAATGCTGTCTTTTTTTGAAATGACACGCTGTGCTACAGAATAAGCCATTGACTGTCTCCTTTCTAATACATTGCAATGCATTGTATTTTATAATATAATTATACCAAACATATATTTGGATGTAAAGGAGAACCGTTATGAGGAAGAAAGAAAATACAGATTATTATGTGCACAGACACAGTTGCTTTTTGTTACAGTATCATATTGTGCTTGTCACAAAATACAGGCATCCGGTACTTACCGGGGACGTGAAGGATACTGTTTATGAACGTATCCACTCCATTGCCGAACAGCACGGATTCCGTATCTTGGAGATTAATGGCGAGCCGGATCATATCCATATCCTCATGGAAGTGGATGCGATAACCTCTCCTGCAGAATTGGCAAATGTTTTAAAGACGCAGACAGCAAGACGGGCAAGGAAACTTTATGGTGAAACACTTTTAAAGAGGTATTATTGGAAACCTTATTTCTGGTCAGACAGTTATTTTATCACGACCGTTAGCGAAAACAGTCTGAAAGTAGTAAAACAGTATATTCAAAATCAAGGCAATCGGTAGGTTATGGGCATTCACCCACGCCCATGCGGTGCAGCAGCTCCTATGGACGTGGTACTCTGCCTATGAAGATAGATAAAGTATAGATAAAGAAAGGAAAGACTAACTATGAAGTGGAATAAAATTACTTTGGAAATCAGAGAAGAAGTAGAAGATATTGTCATTTCCACCCTTGCGGACATCGGGCTTGAAGGTGCGGAAATTCAGGACAAACAGCCGTTATCCGAACAGGATAAAAAGCAGATGTTTGTAGATATTCTTCCGGATATGCCGGAAGATGATGGGGTTGCATATCTGAATTTTTATCTGGATGAAGATGAAGATGTCAATGCAATGCTTGAAAAAGTAAAGGCAGAATTAGAAGAGTTAAGAATGTTTGTAGATATCGGTTCCGGAATGATTACACTTTCCCAGACCGAGGACAAAGACTGGATTAATAACTGGAAACAGTACTTCAAGCAGTTTTATGTAGATGATATTTTGATTATTCCATCCTGGGAAGAAGTAAAAGAAGAAGATAAAGACCGAATGATTATCCATATTGACCCAGGTACAGCATTTGGAACAGGTATGCATGAGACCACACAGCTTTGTATCCGTCAGTTAAAGAAATATGTGACAAGCGAGACAGAACTGCTTGATGTCGGAACAGGAAGCGGAATTTTATCGATTGTAGCATTGAAATTAGGAGCAAAACATGCAGTCGGAACAGACCTTGATCCTTGTGCAGTTCCGGCAGTAGAAGAAAATAAAGAAGCAAATGAGATTCCGACAGAAGCGTTTGACATGATGATTGGAAATATCATTGATGATAAAGAAGTACAGGATAAAGTTGGCTATGAGAAATATGATATCGTAGTTGCTAATATTTTAGCAGATGTATTAGTTCCACTGACTCCGGTTATCTTAAATCAGATGAAAAAAGGTGGAATTTATATTACGTCCGGTATCATTGATGACAAAGAAGAAACTGTTGTAAATGCGGTAAAAGCAGCCGGTCTTGAAGTGTTAGAGGTTACACATCAGGGAGAATGGGTGTCTGTTACGGCCAGAAAAAATTAAGGAGCAAATAATGTATCGTTTTTTTGTAGAACCGTCTCAGGTAGAAGAAACGGTCATTCGCATCTGTGGCAGTGATGTCAATCATATCAAAAATGTACTGCGGATGAAAACCGGAGAGGAAATCCTGATTAGTACCGGAGAGACAATGGAATATACGTGCTACATCGAAGAATTTTTAGAAGATGAAGTTACTGCGCATATCATGTATGCACAGGAAGCAGGATATGAACTTTCTTCTAAAATCTATCTGTTTCAGGGACTTCCAAAGTCAGATAAAATGGAATGGATTATTCAAAAGGCAGTAGAACTGGGTGTGCATCAGGTGATACCGGTGGCAACTAAGCGAGCAGTTGTGCGTCTGGAGGGAAAAAAAGAGGTAAACAAGCAGCGTAGATGGCAGGCAATTTCGGAAAGTGCGGCAAAGCAGTCCAAACGTATGTATGTGCCGGAAGTCAGTCATGTGATGAGTTTTAAAGAAGCCCTTGCTTATGCAAAAAAACTGGATGTGATTCTTTTACCTTATGAGCGTGCAAAAGGGATGCAGGAGACAAAAGCAATCATAAACAGTATAAAACCAGGTCAGTCGATTGGGATTTTCATAGGACCGGAAGGTGGTTTCGATGAAAAAGAAGTTGAACAGTCAATGGATGAGGGTGCAAAAGCAATCACTCTTGGAAAACGAATTTTACGAACAGAAACAGCGGGATTGACAGTGCTTTCAGTTCTGATGTTTGCTTTGGAGGAATAAAATAAAATGGAAGCATATCTTGATAATTCAGCAACCACACAATGCTTTGAAGAGGTAAGAGACATTGTAGTAAAAACCATGATGGAAGATTATGGAAATCCGTCTGCAATGCACCAAAAAGGCGTGGAAGCAGAACAGTATGTAAAAGATGCGACAGAAAAAATTGCAAAAACTTTAAAAGTTCAGGAAAAAGAAATTTATTTTACATCAGGCGGAACAGAATCCGATAACTGGGCGCTTGTTGGATGCGCTTATGCAAACCGCAGACAGGGAAAACACATTATTTCTACAGTGTTTGAACATGCAGCGGTTTCAGCACCGCTTGCAGCATTAGAGGAACAGGGATTTGAAATAACAAAGATTCCGGTTGATGCAAACGGAATTCTTTCGATGGAAAAACTGGAATCTGCAATCCGTCCGGATACGATTTTAGTTTCTACGATGTATGTCAATAATGAAGTAGGAGCAGTTGTTCCGGTGGAAGAGATTGGAAAGCTGGTTCATGAAAAGAATCCGAAAACAATTTATCATGTAGATGCAATTCAGGGTTATGGAAAATTCCGTATCTATCCCAAACGGATGGGAATTGATTTGTTATCTGTAAGCAGTCATAAAATCCATGGACCAAAAGGAGTCGGATTTTTATATGTAAATGAAAAAATAAAAATTCAGCCGATGATTCTTGGCGGTGGACAGCAAAAAGGCATGCGTTCCGGTACGGATAATGTTCCGGGAATTGCAGGACTTGGAGTGGCAGCGAAGAAGATTTATGAAGATTTCGATGAAAAAATTGAACAGTTAAAAGAAAACAAACAATATCTTGCAAAAAGACTTCAGGAATTGGATAATGTGTTTATCAACGGACCGAAACCGGAGGATGGAGCACCTCATATTTTAAATGCAAGTTTTGTCGGAGTCAGAAGTGAGGTTCTGCTTCATACCTTAGAAGAAAAACAGATTTATATCTCAGCGGGAAGTGCCTGCTCCAGTCATAAAAGAGCCGCAAGTGCAACTATGCTTGCACTTGGAGTTTCGGCAGAACGCAGAGAGTCCGCAATTCGTTTCAGTTTAAGTGAAATGACAACAAGAGAAGAACTCGATTATGCGGTGGATGAAATCGCAAAAGTACTTCCGGTGCTTCGGAAATTTGCACGACATTAAGATGTAAAAGAAGTCAATGAGATAAAAAAGAATAAAAAACAATATTATGAAGTGAAAGGAAACGATATGTTCAAAGCATTTTTGATAAAATATGCAGAGATTGCAATTAAAGGAAAAAACAGATATATTTTTGAAGATGCGCTTGTAGACCAGATTCGTCATGTATTAAAAGAAGTAGATGGCAAATTTTCAGTCGTAAAAGAGCGTGGTCGAATTTATGTCTATGCAGACAGTGAATTTGATTATGATGAGACAATAGAGGCATTAAAACGTGTCTTTGGTATCTTTGGAATTTGCCCGACTGTAGTATTAGAAGACAAAGGCTACGAAGAGTTATCCAAAGAAGTGGTTGCTTATGTGAAAGAGATGTACAAGGATGATCCAAAAACTTTCAAAATGGACGTGCGTCGTGCAAAGAAAAGCTATCCAATGACTTCTATGGAAATGAATGCACAGCTTGGTGGGGATGTGCTTGATTCCTGTCCGAATATGAAAGTGGATGTGCACGAACCGGATGTGATGATTCACGTGGAAGTCAGAGATAAGATTTATCTGTATTCTGAAGTAATTCCGGGACCGGGCGGTATGCCGGTTGGAACAAATGGAAAAGCGATGCTGTTATTATCCGGCGGAATCGACAGTCCGGTTGCCGGATACATGATTGCAAAACGTGGTGTTAAAATTGATGCCGTATACTTCCATGCTCCGCCATACACAAGTGAAAGAGCAAAACAGAAAGTCGTAGATTTGGCAAAATTAGTAGCAAAATACAGTGGACCGATTCATCTTCATGTTGTAAACTTTACAGATATCCAGCTGTATATTTACGAAAAATGCCCGCATGAAGAATTGACCATTATCATGCGTCGTTATATGATGAAAATTGCAGAAGAATTTGCAAAAAAAGATGGTTGTCTCGGATTGATTACAGGAGAAAGTATCGGTCAGGTGGCAAGCCAGACAATGCACAGCCTTGCAGCTACAAATGAAGTCTGCACTATGCCGGTATTCCGTCCGGTGATTGGATTTGACAAACAGGAAATTGTAGATGTGGCATTAAAAATCAATACTTATGAGACTTCGATTTTACCGTTTGAAGACTGCTGTACAATCTTTGTTGCGAAACATCCGGTTACAAAACCAAATCTGAAAGTAATTAAACGTTCAGAAGAGAAGTTACAGGATAAGATTGAAGAAATGATGATACAGGCTGTAGAGACAGCAGAGACGATTGTGTGTGAGTAAAATTTGCAATAATAAAATAATAATAAGAGTCATACAAAGTTGTGTGGCTCTTAAGGTTTTTTATTAATGAACGAAAAGTGGAAATAGAAAAAAGGACTGTTAAAACAGTCCTTGGTTTCTATCATCCATTTTATAAGATTAGTCTACTAAATATGGTTTTAAGACAGCAAGAATGTCGTCTAAAGCACCATCAGTTGCATGGATGTTTAAGTCAATAGATTTGGATAAATCTAAGCTGAAGATACCCATGATAGATTTTGCGTCGATTACGTATCTTCCTGATACTAAATCAAAGTCATAGTCAAATTTTGTGATTTCATTTACAAATGATTTCACTTTGTCGATAGAATTCAGAGAAATTTTAACTGTTTTCATTGGACAAATCCTCCCTTACAATCAGTATTTTTTGCTTTTTACAAGCATAATGTTACCGTTAATGGGGCAAAAAGTCAATATCTAAAAGAGAGAAATAAAATACAAATAATTCAGAAACTATTCGTCAAAACGCTTAAGAATAAATGGGAGTAAAATAGAAATATATGGAAAAGAAAGTTGCATTGCACAATTTAGGATGTAAAGTAAATGCTTATGAGCTTGAAGCAATGGAACAGATGCTTAAAAGTGCGGGGTATGAAATTGTACCGTTTGCGCCTGGAGCAGATGTTTATATCATTAATACCTGTACGGTTACAAACATTGCAGACCGCAAATCAAGACAGATGCTTCATAAGGCAAAGAAAATGAATCCTCAGGCAGTTGTTGTGGCAGCAGGCTGTTATGCGCAGGCGCAAAAAGGAGAAGAAATTGACGAGGCAATTGATATTGTGCTTGGAAATAACAGAAAGCAGGATTTGATTGCCGTGCTGGAAGAGTATCAGAGTGGAAATGGGCAGAAAGAAGAGAGGATAGACCTTGAAAGACCGGTAGAATATGAAGAACTGAAGCTGGCTTCCACAGGAGAGCACACCAGAGCTTATTTAAAAGTACAGGACGGATGCAATCAGTTCTGCAGTTACTGTATTATTCCTTATGTCAGAGGTCGTGTCAGAAGTCGTAAGAGAGAGGAAGTCATAAAAGAAGTAGAGCGTCTGGTAGCACTTGGATATCAGGAATTTGTCTTAACCGGAATCCATTTAAGTTCTTATGGGATTGACTGTGAGGACAGTCTGTTAAATCTGATTGTGGCAGTACAGAATGTTGAGGGTGTAAAAAGAATTCGTATGGGTTCTTTAGAACCGCGTATTATTACAGAAGAGTTTGTAAAGACATTAAGCAGTCTGCCGGCTATCTGCCCGCATTTTCATTTGTCTTTGCAGAGTGGATGCACGGAAACTTTAAAACGAATGAATCGCAAATATACCGCAGGAGAATATTTAGAAGGATGCCGTCTGCTTCGGAAATATTTTGACCATCCGGCACTGACAACCGATGTAATTGTAGGATTTCCGGGGGAAACAGAGGAAGAATTTAAAGCCTCTAAGGAAATGGTGTCAGAAGCTAAATTCTATGAGACTCATATTTTTAAATATTCAAGAAGAAAAGGCACAAGAGCAGATAAAATGGAAAATCAAATTCCGGAACAGGTAAAAGCAAGCAGAAGTCATGAGATGATTGAGCTTGGAAAAGCACATCAGAAAGAATATATGGAATATTATCTTGGAAAACAGGTTGAGATTTTATTTGAGGAAACAACCGAGATTAATGGACAGACTTACTGGGTTGGTCATACAAGAGAGTATATAAAAGTTGCTGTTTTATCAGAAAAAAATCTGGAGAATCAGCTTGTAACAGGAGAAATTACCGAATTTCTTCAGGATGGGATTTTTAACTGCCGAATATAATGGTTGAATTTCCTAGAAAGATATATTAAAATAGTGGTAAAGTTTTAGATAAGGGCGTGATAATATGGGAAATTTAGATAGTACACAATATTTTAATGTAAAAGGCGATCCGGAAATCAGAGTAAAAGATGTTTTGGATTTGGTATACAATGCGATGGCAGAAAAAGGATATAATCCGGTGAATCAGATTGTCGGATATATTATGTCAGGAGACCCGACTTATATTACGAGCTACAAGGGAGCGAGAAGTACAATTATGAAAGTGGAGCGCGATGAACTTGTAGAGGAACTTTTAAAAGAATACATTAAAAATGAGTCCTGGAAGCACGAGTAAGATTATGAGAGTGATGGGACTGGATTATGGCTCTAAGACTATCGGGGTGGCAATCAGCGACCCTTTAGGTCTTACAGCGCAGGGAATTGAAATTATTCGTCGGGAAGAAGAAAATAAGTTAAGAAAATCCCTTCGCCGGATAGAAGAACTGATTAAGGAATATCAGGTAGAAGAAATCGTTCTGGGATTTCCGAAAAACATGAACAATACAATTGGAGAACGGGCGGAGAAATCGCTGCAGTTAAAGGAAACACTGGAAAGAAGATGTAAACTGCCGGTAATTATGTGGGATGAGAGACTGACAACTGTTGAAGCAAACCGCACACTGATGGAAAGTAAAGTGCGCAGAGAGAACAGAAGTAAATATGTGGATATGATCGCTGCAGTATTTATCTTGCAGGGATATTTAGATTCAAAGGCAAACCCGGGTACAGTTTAATTTCGGTTAAAATGCCAGAAATGGTATTTTTAAGAAAAAAAGAAACGGCTGTTATCCGGGATTTTAGCGTATAAAAAAATATTTAAGATAAGAAAGGATGAGGTTATGGAAACAATTATCTTTGATGGAGAAGACGGAACGCAACTGGAACTTGGAGTCGTTGCGCAGACAAGAGTAAATGGAAGTGTCTATTTGCTGACAGTAGACCCGGAAGAGTCCGGTGAAGAAGGCAGTGCAGCTTATATTTTAAAAGACACTTCAGAAGATGGAGACAAGGACGGCTGTTATGTATTTGTAGAGGATGACACAGAATTTGATGCAGTGTATAAAGTCTTTGAAGTGATGTTGGATGAGATTGATTTTGAATACGAATAATAAAAGGAACGGCAAATATTGGAGGAATTAATTTGAAAAAAAATAACAACTCAAAATTGAAAATCATTCCATTGGGCGGACTGGAACAAATTGGAATGAACATTACTGCCTTTGAATACGAGGATAGTATTGTTGTAGTGGACTGCGGACTTTCTTTCCCGGAGGACGATATGCTGGGAATCGATTTAGTAATTCCGGACGTCACCTACTTAAAAGAAAATATTTCCAAAGTAAAAGGCTTTGTAATTACCCATGGTCATGAAGACCATATCGGAGCACTTCCTTATGTATTAAAAGAAGTGAATGTGCCGATTTACGCAACAAAACTTACCATCGGACTGATTGAGAATAAATTAAAAGAACACAATCTGCTTCGTACAACCAAACGGAAAGTGATTCGTCATGGACAGTCTATTAACCTTGGCTGTTTCAGAATCGAATTCATTAAAACAAATCACAGTATTCAGGATGCTTCCGCACTGGCAATCTACTCGCCGGCAGGAATTGTCGTGCATACCGGTGACTTTAAAGTAGATTACACTCCTGTATTCGGGGATGCAATTGATTTACAGAGATTTGCAGAGATTGGAAAAAAAGGTGTCCTTGCGTTGATGTGCGACAGTACGAATGCGGAGCGAAAAGGCTTTACAATGTCAGAGCGTACCGTAGGAAGAACATTTGACAATATTTTTGCAGAGCATAGAAACACAAGAATTATTATTGCAACATTTGCCTCAAATGTGGACCGTGTACAGCAGATTATCAACTCAGCCTATAAGTATGGGAGAAAAGTTGCGGTAGAGGGTCGAAGCATGGTAAATGTCATCGGTACAGCCGCAGAACTTGGCTACTTGAAGATTCCGGATAAAACGTTAATTGATATCGACCAGCTTAAAAACTATCCGGATGAGAAAGTTGTATTGATTACGACAGGAAGTCAGGGAGAATCCATGGCTGCATTGTCCCGCATGGCTGCAAATATTCATAAAAAAGTTACGATTAAGCCAAACGATACCATTATTTTCAGTTCCAATCCGATTCCGGGAAATGAAAAAGCAGTATCAAAAGTAATTAATGAATTAAGTATGAAAGGTGCAGACGTTATCTTTCAGGATGCACACGTTTCCGGACATGCATGTCAGGAAGAGATTAAACTGATTTATTCCCTTGTAAAACCCAAATATGCCATTCCGGTGCATGGAGAGTACAGACACTTAAAAGCACAGGCAGGTGTGGCAGAAGAACTTGGAATTCCAAAGGAAAATATCTTTATTCTTTCTTCCGGTGATGTACTTGAATTAAATGAAGAAGAACCGGCAAGAGTAACCGGACAGGTTCGTACGGGAGCAATCTTTGTTGATGGTCTTGGTGTTGGAGATGTTGGAAATATCGTACTTCGTGATCGTCAGCATCTTTCAGAAGACGGTATTATGATTGTTGTGCTTACCTTAGAAAAACATTCGAGCAATCTTCTCGCAGGACCGGATATCGTCTCACGTGGTTTTGTCTATGTGCGAGAATCGGAAGATTTAATGGAAGAGGCCAGAAGTGTAGTAGAAGAGGCGATTGACAGCTGTCTGGAGAGACATATTACAGACTGGGGCAAGATGAAAAATGTGATTAAAGATTCTCTGGGAGAATTCTTGTGGAAGAGAACCAAGAGAAGTCCGATGATTCTGCCGATTATTATGGAGGCATAATTCCATGAGTAATATTGACTATTATGTAAACAGGTTGATTGAGGAGATTAAAAGTGGGAGTGTTTACAGACAATACACGACTTCTCTTGAAAAGCTCAATGCAAATCCTGAGTTAAAACGGCAGGTTGATGAACTGCGCAGATTAAACTATCAGGCGCAGGTAAAAAATGATGATACAGACTCTTATGACACCATAGATGACATTGATGATAAGATAGATGAATTAAGCTGTATACCGGAAGTGAATCAGTTTTTAGAGGCAGAAGCTGCACTTTGCAGACTCCTGCAGGATATTTCGGTAAGAGTACATGAGGCGATTCATTTAGATGTACCGGACTTGAATTAGGGTCAGGCAGATATTCCGAGGGTGCATTAAGAAAATAAGGAGAAAAAAATGGGAAGAGGAATCAGAAAACAGGGTGCGGCATCAATTTTTGCAGGTGGATTTTTCCGCTTTGCGGTGTATGCCTGTGTGGTGTGTGCCGTGATTTATGTTGGAAAATCAGCGTATGATTTTGGATATGCGATTTTCGACCAGATACCTGTGGATGATGAAGACCATGGAGAAGATGTAACTGTTGTAATCAAAGACGGAGCGTCGGTGTATCAGATTGGAAAGATTTTAAAAAGCAAAGGTCTGATTAAAGATGCAAAAGTATTTGTGGTACAGGAAAGTCTTTCAAATTATAAAGATAAATTACAGTCGGGAACTTATATTTTAAATACTTCTATGACGACAGATGAAATGCTGGCAGTGCTTGCAAGAGAAGATATGACAGGACAGCCGGAGCAGGATTCCACGGATTCTCTGGACACCTCAGCGGATGGTACAGATGTGCAGACAACAGAAGAGTCCGTTACAGATGAGAGTCAGGATGCGTCAGGAGAACAGGCAGGGGAAACGGCTGAATAAGAGGGAAAAAAAGTGATTGTTGATGAAAGAATGGTTACCTATATAAACTCTCTGGACAAAGGAAATACGCCTTTTTTAACTCAGCTTGAAAAGGAGGCAAAGGAAAATTATGTGCCGATTATACGGCGGGAAATGCAGAGCTTTTTAAAAGTAATGCTACAGATAGCAAGTCCCCATCTCATCTTAGAGGTGGGGACTGCTGTTGGTTTTTCCACTCTTCTTATGAGTGAGTATGCACCGAAAGACTGCAGAATCACGACGATAGAAAATTATGAGAAGAGAATACCGATTGCCAGAGAAAATTTTAAAAAAGCAGGAAAAGAAGAGCAGATTACCTTATTAGAGGGTGATGCGGCCGAAATTTTAAAGACGCTGGAGGAAAGTTATGATTTTATCTTTATGGACGCAGCAAAAGCGCAGTATATTAACTTCTTTCCGGATGTGCTGAGGCTTTTGAAAAAAGGCGGAATTTTAATTTCTGATAATGTACTGCAAGATGGAGATATTATCGAATCTCACTTTGCGGTGGAGAGAAGAAACCGGACAATTTATAAGCGGATGAGGGAATACCTTTATGTGCTTAAAAATCATGAAGAACTTGAGACAAGTATTATTCCTCTCGGTGATGGAGTGACGCTTAGTATTAAGAAATAGAAAGGCAAGAAAGATGAGAGCAAAACCAGAGTTATTAATTCCGGCAAGTAGTCTGGAAGTTTTAAAAATAGCGGTTATTTTTGGTGCAGATGCAGTTTATATCGGAGGAGAAGCATTTGGACTTCGTGCAAAGGCAAAGAACTTTTCCAAAGAAGATATGATGGAAGGAATCCGGTTTGCACATGAGCA
>ERZ869983.614-NODE-614-length-11475-cov-2.686261_pt1 | contig 11475 bp, 10 predicted proteins | sample MGYA00521106_ERZ869983 | MGnify/ENA primary metagenome ERZ869983 (study PRJEB32232, sample SAMN07284972) | human gut metagenome | biome: human-associated habitat; material: feces | host: Homo sapiens | place: Tanzania | collected 2014-04-05 ...
CGCGATTGTTCACGCCCTTACACAAAAAGAGCGCCCCGCTGCGCAGGACGCTCTTAGCATGTACAAATCCTTACTGGATGTTGTCGCGGATGCCCAGAGCCTTGATGAGCTCACGGTACTCGACGATGTCGTTCTTCTTGATGTAGGAGAGAAGACGACGACGACGGCCGACGAGCATGAGCAGGCCACGACGGGTGTGGAAGTCCTTCTGGTGGGACTTCATGTGCTCGGTCAGCTCCTTGATGCGCTCGGACAGGATGGCGACCTGAACCTTGGGGTTACCGGTGTCGACCGGGGAGTTACCGAACTGGGCGGTCAGCTCCGCCTTGCGCTCTTTGGAAACAGTCATTGTTTCACCTTTCGTTTCGCGTCGCCCGCGGGCGACTCTATTCGCCTCGGACTGGGAAGCCGCCGGTGGAGCGAGCATCCAAGGTCGAGGTACCAACAGGTCGGTATGTTACCACAAGCGGCGCGCGCCTGCGCATCATCACCGACCCAACATGAATTCCATCGCACGGAGCCGCTGATCGGTATGCGTGGCGGCCCAGACATGCGAAAGCCCCAGCAAAAACGCTGCGGTATGCGGATCGATCTGCTCGGCCATAAGGGCATCGAACGTCATGGACATAAGGGCGCGCAGCCATGCGACCTCACCGACCGATACCAACTCGGCGCCAGGCACGCTCGAGGCGCACGACCCGCACAGAAGCCCGCCCGCCTGAGCCGAGAAATACGAGAGCATAGGGTCGCCGCATGAGACACAAGCCGAGAAATCGGGCCGATAGCCAATATTTGATAGCAGCTTAAAGACAAACGCCGCCACGAGCAGGTCCATATGTGCCGGATCGAGTCCACTGCCAACAAGCGCGAGCGCCCGCTGCGTAATGGCAAAGGTAAAGGGATCCTCGGCATCCTCGAACGAACACACGCGAGCGACCTCGGCAATCGCGCTTGCGGCACACGTCGCCTCGTAATCGGGCGCAGCGCCGAGCGGCGCCTCCATAAGTTCCGCCTGAGAGACCACGTCGAGCGAGCGCCCATGCGCCAGCAGCATATCCACGGTACAGAACAGCTCGCAGCGCGCCGCCAGGCGACCGCCGGGCTTACGTGCTCCCTTTGCCACGGCACGCACCTGCCGCCCCCGCTCGTCGAGCATCGTCAAGATCAGGTCGGTTTCCTTGAGCTTGGTCTTGTCGAGGACGAGCACCTTCGTGCGATATGTGCGAGAGCCTGCCATTGACGTGGACTAATCCTCCGCGTTGTACCCGAAGCGGCGAATCTGCGCCTCGTCGTCGCGCCAACCGGCCTTGACCTTCACATCCAGTTCCAAAAAGACCTGGGTGCCAAAGATACGCTCAAGGTCACGACGCGCGTCGATGCCGATATGCTTGATCATCTCGCCACCCTTGCCGATGATGATGCCCTTCTGGCCCTCGCGCTCCACGTATATCGTGGCGTGCACGCGCAGGACCTTCTTGGTCTGCTCGAGCGCGTCGCAGATGACGCCCACGGAGTGCGGGATCTCGTCGCGGGTGCGGCGCAGGACCTTCTCGCGCACAAATTCGGCAACGAGCGTCTCGTCGGACGCGTCGGTGCCCATATCCTCGGGAAACCAGCGCGGACCCTCGGGCAAAAAGTGCGCGACGGTCTCGATGAACGCATCGACGTTGAAGTTCTTGACCGACGACGTCACGATTTCGTCGTCGTATTCCATAAGCTCGTGAGCGGCCTTGAGCTGCTCCATAACCTGGGCGGGATCGGCCTCATCGGCCTTGGTGAGCACCAGGACCTTCTTGCAGCGAGCGCTCTTAACACGCTCGGCGACCCAAGCGTCCCCCCTGCCGATGGGCTTGGTGGCATCGATCAAAAACGCGACGACGTCCACGTCGTTGAGCTCAAACAGAGCGCTCTTGTTAAGCTCGGAGCCCAGGCCGTCCTTGGGCTTGTGGATGCCCGGGGTATCGACAAAGACCAGCTGGTAGCCGGGGCGGTTAACCACAGCGCGCATACGGCGACGGGTCGTCTGGGCCACCGGGGAGGTGATGGCGACCTTCTTGCCGTAGCAGGCGTTGAGCAGCGTGGACTTGCCGGCGTTGGGACGACCGACCAGGGCAACAAAGCCGCTGCGGAAGCCCGGCTCAACATCTCCAAAGCCCGCGAGGCTCTCGTCCTCGTCGCACAGGGCATCGAGCTCCTCATCGCTCATGCCCTCAAACGGGTCAAACTCCTCGACTTCCTCGAACTCCTCGGAATCCACCGCATCCAGGACCTCGTCGTCCAGAATCTCATCGGCAGGCTGCATATTGTCGGACATGGGAATCCCTTTCTAAATAAAGCCGAGCGCGTGGGCAAATACCAAAAGACCCACAATCGCGGCGGTAATGGAAAGAACGTAGACGGAGGCCGCGGCGATATCCTTCGCGCGCTTGGCCAGCGGATGCAGCTCCTGGGTTGCCAGGTCGACGATTGCCTCCATGGCGGTGTTGCACAGCTCGCCGTGAATCACTAGGCCGCAGCAAATAATGACCGTACCCCACTCGGCAATGTCGAGCCCCACGATGCAGCCGGCAATGACAGTGCACACGCCGGCCACGAGCATGACCTTAATGTTGCGCTCGGTCTTAACGGCGGTAACGAAGCCCTCCATGGCATAGGAGAACGACTTTAAAAAGGACGGATGGTCCTTGTTCGATCCGGGAATCATAGACGGCTCCTAGTCGTGGGCATGGTTGGTGATGGGACCGACGTGAACGAGCTTGGGATCCTCACCGCGCTCGAGCGCCAGATCGCGCAGGATAGCGTCCTCGCGCGCCTCCATGACCTCGGCCTCGTCGTCCTCAATATGATCGTAGCCTAGCAGGTGAAGCATGCCGTGCACGAGCATCAGGCGGCACTCGTCGGCGGGGCTGTTGCCAAAACCGGGGGCTTGGCGGGCAATGACCTGCGGGGCCAGGATAATATCGCCGAGCTCGAGCGTCTCATCGGCAGGGATATCCTCGTCAAAAGCCGAGTCGCACTCAAACGAGAGCACGTCGGTGGTGCGATCGATACCGCGCCATTCGTGGTTGAGCTCATGCATCTCGTCCTCATCGACATACGAAAGGGAGATCTCGACCTCACGCTCAACGCCCTCAGCGGCAAGTACAACCTCGCAGATGTGCTCTACCTCGGGGGCTTCGAGCAGCGTATCGAGCTCGGCATCGTTGCTGATCAATACACTCAACGGGACTCCTTTCGGTCGCGTGCACGCTGCTCGCGCGCATCGTCGTATGCATCATAGGCCTCAACGATACGGCCCAGAAGGGCATGGCGCACCACATCGGCGCGTTCCAGGTGCGAAAACGCCACATCGTCGACGCGGCCCAAAATCCGCTCGACATCGGCCAGACCGCCGCGACGACCCACCAGGTCGCGCTGACTCAGATCGCCGGTGATCACGAATTTGGAATTAAAGCCCAGACGCGTCAGGAACATCTTCATCTGCTCGGGCGTCGTGTTTTGCGCCTCGTCGAGCACCACGAAGGCATCACTCAGCGTGCGACCGCGCATATAGGCGAGCGGGGCGATCTCGATCACGCCACGCTCCATAAGCTCATCGGTGCGCTCGCGATCCATCATGTCAAAAAGGGCATCGTAGAGCGGGCGCATGTAAGGGTCGATCTTTTCCTCGAGGGTGCCGGGCAAGAAGCCCAGGTTCTCCCCCGCCTCGACAACGGGGCGCGTCAGGATCAGGCGACCCACCTCGTGACGTTTGAGCGCGGCGACGGCGAGCGCCATGGCCAGATAGGTCTTACCGGTGCCGGCAGGACCGAGGCCAAACGTGATGGTATGAGAGCGGATGGCATCCACATAGCGCTTTTGACCGAGCGTCTTAGGGCGGATGACGCGGCCGCGATACGACAACAGCACGTCGTCGCGCAGCGACGAGGCATCATGCTCGCCGTCGCGCAGGACGGCTAGGCAGCGCGAGACATCGTCGGCAGAAAGCGTGCGGCCGGCAGCCGCCTCGCGAAAGGCATGTTCGAAAAAACGCGCTACCAGCTCGACCTCGTCCGGATCGCCGCTCACGGCAATGCTATCGCCGCGGGCAACCACATGGGAGCGCACTAAGTTCTCGAGCGCGCGAAGGACACCGTCGCCGGCACCCAAAACGCGCGAGGGGTCAATCCCCTCGGGAACGGTAAGTCTAATCTTCGAGGCTTCCATGAACCTCCCTGCGTGCATGGACCAAGCCGGAATCATCGACTCCGATGATAGCAACATCGAGCAGGCACGGGGCTGTGAGTCCACAGGTATCGTCAAGACGCGCGTGATGGAACGAGCCGAGCGTCAGGTTGTCACCGTACTCGAGGACGGCGCGCTCGACGGTGCCCACGCGACGACGGGCATCGGCAATAGCGAGCTCCTGTGCTGCGGCACGCATACGACGGCTACGCTCGGCCATGACCTCGGGGGCCACCTGGTCGGGCATGTCGGCGGCAAGGGTGCCGGGACGCTTGCTATAGCGGAACACGTGCATGCGCGAGAAGCCCACGCGACGGCACAGTGCCAGCGACTCCTCGAACTCCTCGTCCGTCTCGCCGGGAAAACCAACGATAACGTCGCACGAAAGAGACGCCTGCGGAAGGTTGGCACGAATCATACGCACCGTGTCCTCAAAGGCCTCGGCGCTATAGGGACGTCCCATTCGATGCAGGGTCGCCGTGCAACCAGACTGCACCGGCAGATGCAAAAACGGGGCGATACGCTGCGGATAGCGCGCCATCACCTTAAGCAGGCGCTCGGAAATATCCATGGGTTCGACCGAAGAGATACGCACGTGGGCAATCTCGGTGCGCTCCATGATTGCCTCGAGCAGCTCGTCGATCTCAACATGCTCGTCGGTCGCGCTCTTGCCGTCATAGGCGCCCAGGTTCACGCCAGTCAGCACCACTTCGGGCACGCCGGCCTCCTGCGCCTCGCGCACCTGGTCGAGCACGGACTCGACGGGCACGGAGCGCTCGGGGCCGCGGGCCTTCCACACGATGCAGTAGGTGCAGCGATGGTTGCAGCCATCCTGGATCTTCACGCCCAGGCGCGAGCGACCGAGCGCGTCGACCACATCGCCTTCGCTGCAGGCGGGCACGCTATCGGATTCGACGCCCAGTACCTCGCAGACGCGCTCGGCGACGTCAATCTTGGACGGCTCGGCGATCACACGGTCCGAGAGCTCCAGCAGCTCCTCGGGGTGCAGGTTGACCACACAGCCGGTGACGACCACGTAGGGCTCACCCGGATAGGCAAGCGCGTGACGGACGGCCTTGCGGGTCTTGGCCTCAGCCTCGCCCGTCACGGCGCAGGTATTGATGACGATCAGCTCGGCATCCTGGGGCTCCACCATCGCAAAGCCCAGGCGCATAAGATCGGCAGTGATACGGTCGGACTCAACCCGGTTGACACGGCAGCCGAGGTTGACAACAGAGATATGGGGTGCGAGCACACGGGCTCCTTAATCGAGGATGTCGTCGAGGGCACTCTTGATGCGGTCAGTCACAGACTTCTTACCGGATGTGACGTCATCGCCCATCTCGTCGGCAAAGGCGCGAAGCAGCTCGCGCTGCTTATTGGAAAGATTGGTGGGAACGACCACACGAAGCTGCACGATCAGACGACCGCGCGAACCGCCACCGCCGATACGCGGCATGCCGTAATTATTAACGCTTACGGTGTCACCGTACTGCGCGCCGGCGGGAACCGTCACCTTGACGACCTCGTCGGGCATAATGCCCTCGACCTCGATCTCGCAACCAAGCGCGGCCTGTGCGATCGAAATATCACTCACCAGGTACAGGTCGTCGCCATTGCGCTTAAAGCGCTCGTGGTCGGCAACGCGTACGTTGACGATCAGATCGCCCGAGGGCTCGCCGCGAAGACCGGCCTCGCCAAAGCCACTCACGCGCAGCTGGCGACCGGTCGAAACGCCGGCGGGAATATCGATATCGATCTTTTCGTGCGAAGGCGTGCGGCCCTGGCCATCGCAGGTCTCGCAGGGATGGTCGATGACCGTGCCCTCGCCGTGGCAGTCGGGGCAAGGCGAGGAAGACTGAACCTGGCCCAGGAACGAACGCTGGACCGTCGTGACATAGCCCGTGCCATGGCAGCGGCTGCACTGCTTTTCTTGTGCACCCTCGGCCCTTCCGGTGCCGTTGCAGTCGTCACAGGGAGCCAGGCGATCGTAGCTGATCGTCTTTTTGCAGCCGAGCGCCGCTTCCTCAAGGGTCACCGATAGCGAGATGGCCATATCGCGACCGCGACGACGCTCACGACGGCTACGGGCGCCGCCACCGGCGCCACCGCCAAAGAACGACGAGAACAGGTCATCCATGCCCATGCCGCCAAAGATATCGTTGATGTCGACATAGCCAGAGCCACCAGGGCCATCGGCGGTGCCGTAACGGTCATAGTTAGCGCGCTTCTGTTCGTCAGAAAGAACGGAATAGGCTTCGTTGAGCTCCTTGAACTTGGCCTCGGCCTCGGGGTCGTCCGAAACGTCCGGATGTACGGTACGGGCCTTCTTTAGAAACGCGCGCTTGATCGTCCGCGCGTCGGCATCCTTGTCGACGCCAAGTACCTCGTAGTAATCCCTATTTTCCGACACGACCGAATCCTTCCGACTTTCATTATTGTCACAGTGCGTCCTATACCCAAGCTGGGCAGATCGCAAACAGTACGCTTAATGTTATTGCATTCCGTAAGGCGAAAGCATGGCACGCTGAGAGCAGCTTGCGAACCATACCGACACGAGTGCAAACATAAATCCGTTGGCAAAACCATTGGCAAACTGCATCGCGCCGCGCTTCCACCACAGCAGGCTTCGGTGAAGCACGCCATCCGAGAGCACCATAAACAGGCCCATGGCAAACGGAATGAAGCACATCATGGCAAAGGCCGAAAACACGCCCGAAATGGCCGACAGCACCAAGAACGGCGCGATGATGCCCATAAGGTAGAAGCCGGTGCGCGCCTTGCCTTCCAGGCGCTCGGCCTCCACGTGGGCACGGCCGACCAAGTCACCACCCGAAGCACCGTTCGTGCCGGCGTGGCCCATGTTGGGGATACGCACCTCGTCTCCGTCGTGGGTGCCGGCGGGGAACTCGATCGTCTGCTCGGAGGTCACGCGGGTACGGCCACTGCCGCCGCAATCGGGGCACGGATCGGCCACGACCTTGCCGGAACCGCCGCACTCGGGGCAGACCGACTGGAACGTGCCCGCGCCAAACAGGAAGGACAGGTCGACATCAATGTGGCCGCGACCACCGCAGCTCGGGCAGGTGTGCGCATGCTCGGACGAAACGGAACCCGAGCCGCCACAGTGACCGCAAGTATCGAAACGCGTGTAGCGGACGGTCTTACGGGCACCACCCTTGGCCTCCTTGGCATCGAGCTTGATATCGACGACCACGTTGGCGCCGTTCTCGGGGTTGTAGGCAGCCTGGCCGCGGCGCTGCTGACCCCAAGCGCCGCCAAAGGGAAAGCCGCCCTCAAAGGGGCTACCGTAGCCCGCGCTGCCGGCGTAACCGCCGCCATAGGGCGAAGCCGTCGGGGCGCCGGCAAAGGGATTGCCCGAACGCATGGCATCGTAACGCGCACGCTTCTGCTCATCCGAAAGCACGGCGTAGGCCTCGGAAACCTCTTTGAACTTTTCCTCGGCATCCGGCTCCTTGTTAACGTCCGGATGGAGTTTGCGGGCCTTTTGCTGGAAGGCCTTTTGAATATCACGCGAGGTGGCGTCCTTGGAGACACCCAGGATCTCGTAGTAATCTTTTTCGTTCATCGTCGCCATGCGCGGCAACCTCCTGCTCACAGCAGCGTATATATTGCGGTAATTCTACCCGAGCGGCCTAAGCTAGACCCCAAAACAGCTCGAACAGAACATTTCCATCGAGCCAACCCAGGTGAGTCGGCGCCAGACGGGCGCGGGTGCGACCCGCGATGACGTCGGCCGATGTGACGGAGCCCACATAGGGATCGTCGGCGTCTGGCACCCAGACGGCAAGCCCAAGCTCAAGGGCGCGGTCACAAGCTGCTGTCAGTTCCTCCACGGGAATCACGTCTGCCGCGCGAACCAGCAGGTCGGACCCCACGCCACGCGTCATACGGCAAGCGAGCATCAGGTCCTCGGCCACCGCCTCGCGCCGCGAAAGATACTCGGCCTCAAAAGTCGACGCGGCATCATCGCGCTGTACCAAGCGCACGCGATGCGCGTCACCACGAGGCGAAACGCCAGGAAACAGCCCAGCCAAGCGATCGAAATCCTCGGCGTCGAGCATCCCTGCGGCAGACCGACCAATACCCAAATAACCCTGGCCGGTCCAGTAGGCAATGTTATGGGCACATTCGTGCCCATTGAGCGCATAACTCGCCACCTCATAGGGGTGGTAGCAAGCAGCACTCAGGCGATCGCGCGCCACATCCATACAGGCAGCTTGAAAATCCTCATCGGGCTCAAGCGACTCATCGCGGCATGCCATGCGGAAGAGCGGCGTGCCTTCCTCGAGCGTTAGCGGGTAGACCGACACATGATGCGGAGCCGCTGCGAGCACGCCGTCGAGCGTGCGTTGCCAACTCGCAGCCGTCTGTCCGGGAAGCCCGCACATGAGGTCGCACGACACGTCAAGCCCCGCGTCTTTGACCGTCGCGATGGCCGCGAGGGCCCGCACGGTATCGTGGACGCGACCGATAGCGGCAAGCTCGTCATTATCGAGCGTTTGCACGCCAAGTGAAATGCGCGTAACACCCGAAACGGCAAGGGTTTCGACAAGCTCGGCAGTCAGCGACTCGGGATTGGCCTCGCAGGTAAACTCAACGGGCTTGCACCGTATGGAGATGCGCCGGGCAAGTTCCACCAGGCGCTCCCCCGCCAGCGACGGCGTGCCGCCGCCCACGTAGACGGTGTGGACCTGCTCGAGCGCCCCGGCGTCGCCAAAGGCATCGAGACACGCGTACAGCTGCTCAAAATAGGCATCGAGCGCAGCATTCAGATCGCACGGGGCAAAGCTGCGCGAGTCAAAATCGCAATAGCGGCACTTTTGAGCGCAAAACGGTACGTGCACGTACAGCGCGGTAACGGCCACCCTTAGGCCTCCAGAGGATGCGCGGGCACCGACTCGCCGGCGGCAAGCGCCGCCTCACAGGCCACCACATCGCGTTCGATATCATCAACAAGCGCCATAAACTCCTCATACGTGGAGCAGCGCACCACCTGGGCGCGCCAGGCGGCGGCATGGGGCATGCCTTTGAGATACCAGCTCGCGTACGTACGGGCACGCGACATGAGCGGCAACAGCTCGTGCGTGAGCGTCAGGTGCTCGCGCAGGGCGTCCAGGCGCTCGACCGAGCTGCGCGACGGCACCGGCGTGCCATCGAGCGCAAGGGCTCGCGCATCGCCAAACACCCACGGATTGCCGTAGATGCCGCGTGCGATAAACACCGCGCTGGCGCCCGAGCTGCTCAGATGTTCAGCCGCATCCTCGGCAGAGAACACATCGCCCGAGCCGATCACGGGAATCTCGACCGCGTCGGCGACCTCATCGACGACCGACCAATCGGCCTGGCCTGTATAGAGCTGCGTGGCACAACGACCGTGAACGGCAACTGCGGCGGCGCCGGCGCCCTCGAGCATCTGGGCAAACGTCGCGGCATTGCGGTCCTCGGCATAAAAGCCCTTGCGGATCTTTACGGTCACGGGCACATGCGCCGCACCCACCGCCGCCTCGACGATCTTTTCGGCCAGGTCGGGCGTGCGCATGAGCGCCGAGCCCTCGCCCTTGGTAACGACCTTACGGGCGGGACAGGCCATGTTGATATCGATGAGCGACAGGCGATCGCCCACGCGCTCCTCGACAGCAGCGACGGCGCTCGCAAACTGATCAGGTTTGGAGCCAAAGAGCTGCACGCAAATCTGCTGCTCCTCGTCGGCCGGCAGCACCAGGCGCCACGTCTTATTGCTGGCATAGGCGAGGCCCGCCACGCTCACCATCTCGCTGTAGGCAAGGTTGGCACCGCGACGGCGGCACATGATGCGATAGGCGGGGTCGGTTACGCCCGCCATGGGAGCCATAAGGAACGGCTGCTCGGCATACGCGCCCAGCAGCCGCTTGCTGTATTCAGAAAGCTCCATGGACCTACTCGTCCACCTTGAGGATCGCCATAAAGGCCTCCTGCGGAACCTCGACCGAGCCGATGGCCTTCATGCGCTTCTTGCCCTCTTTCTGCTTCTCGAGCAGCTTGCGCTTACGCGAGATATCGCCGCCGTAGCACTTGGCCAGAACGTCCTTGCGGCGCGCCTTGACGGTGGAGCGGGCGATAATCTTGTTGCCGATGGCGCCCTGGATAGGCACCTCGAACAGCTGGCGCGGGATGATTTCCTTGAGCTTGTCGCACAGGCCGCGGGCCAGACCATAGGCTTTATCCTTGTGCACGATAAACGACAGCGCGTCCACCTCGTCGCCCGAAAGCAGAATGTCGAGCTTCACGAGCTCGGAGGGACGGTACTCGTTGAACTCGTAGTCGAGCGAGGCATAGCCCTTGGTACGACTCTTAAGCTGGTCGAAGAAGTCCAGGATGAGCTCGGCGAGCGGCATGTCAAAGCGCATCTCGACCGATTTGCTCGTAAGGTGAATCATATCGGTCGTGATGCCGCGGTGCTCGATGGCGAGCTGCATGACGGCGCCCGTGTACTCGGGCGGGCAGATAATCTTGGCCTTGAGGTAGGGCTCCTCGATACGCTCGATGCGCGTGGCCTCGGGAAGATCCTGCGGGCTGCGAACGTCAATCATCTCGCCATCGGTCTTGTAGACGTGATAGTCCACCGAGGGGCTCGTGGCAATGAGGTCCAGGTTGAACTCGCGCTCCAGGCGCTCCTTGACGACCTCCATGTGCAGCAGACCCAGGAAGCCCACGCGGAAACCAAAGCCCAGCGCCACCGATGTCTCGGGCTCCCACACCAACGAGGGGTCGTTGACGTGCAGCTTGTCGAGGGCGTCGCGGAGGTTCTCGTAATCTTTATTGTCGATGGGGAACAAGCCCGTGTAGACCATGGGCTTGGCCTCGCGATAGCCGGGCAGCGGGTTGTCGACGCCGCCTTCCGCGAGCGCGCCCTGGAGCTTTTGCCTCAAGGGGTTGTCCTCTGCCACGCCGAGGCGCCGCAGCGCGCAGAGCAGGGCGAAGGTCTCGCTGGCATCGAGGCGAAGCGCCCGGGCGCCGTGGCCCGCCGAGCCGATGGCGATGCCGTCGATGTCCTCGTAGGCGCACAGCCCCTCCGGGTCGGACGCCACGTTCTCGAGCAGCGAGAAGAGCTTCTGTGCCTGCTCGTGCCCGCAGCCGAGCCTGTGCTCGATCGCCTCGACGCTCACGTAGTCGCCCGGCTCCGAGAGCGAGGAGGCGAGCTCAAGGAGGCTGCGCGTGACGTCGCCCGCTCCGCGGCGGCCCTTATTC
>ERZ869983.616-NODE-616-length-11464-cov-5.337139_pt1 | contig 11464 bp, 11 predicted proteins | sample MGYA00521106_ERZ869983 | MGnify/ENA primary metagenome ERZ869983 (study PRJEB32232, sample SAMN07284972) | human gut metagenome | biome: human-associated habitat; material: feces | host: Homo sapiens | place: Tanzania | collected 2014-04-05 ...
TACCTTCAAAATTAGAGGACATAATAAAAACTGAGGAATGCGCTAATATATACGGCAAATTATCTGTTCGTCCCATCAAAAAAATCTGCTTTTCCATTTTATTTTTTTTGATTAATTTATTTAATATGATGCGATTCAATTTGATTCAATCGATTCAATAAAGATATATTTAATGGGAGAAGATGCTTATGGAGAATAATAAAAGTAATCATAAACTAAGCTGGGGAACGAGAGTTGCTTATGGTTCAGGGGACGTGGCATGTAACGTTGTTTTTGGAATGGTAACAACGGTACTGACTTTATTCTACACGGATTATGCGGGGGTCAGTGTGGCATCGGTCGGTCTGGTTATGTTAATTTCCAGAATGTTTGATGGTGTGTCCGATGTCATTATGGGATTTATTGTAGAAAAGACACATTCAAAATGGGGCAAATCAAGACCCTGGATTTTATGGATGAGTGTTCCTTATGCGATATCAGCAGTTTTGCTGTTTACAGTACCGCATACAACGGAATTTCTTCAGTTTATCTATATGTTGGTAACCTACAATTTCTGTACAACCGTATGCTATACGGGAATCAATCTTCCATATGGAAGTCTTTCTACTATGATGACCAGACTTTCAGAGGAGCGTGACATGCTCAGTATCGTGAGAATGGGAATGTCTCCGATGGGAAAAATCCTTGCAGTATCCTTAACGATGCCACTTGTAAAATTATTTGGGGATGACCAGATGGCATGGGTAAAAACAATGAGTATCTGGGCAGGACTGGCTCTGGTCTTATTGGTATTCTGCTTTGTGAAATGTGAAGAAACCGTTGAAATTAAAGCAAAAGAAAAACAGGGTAAAATTCCGGTAAGAAAATCACTTGGTGCATTGGTTGTAAATCAGTATTTCTGGGCTGTGTTAGTTTTATGGATGATGCAGAACGTGATTTTCTGTGTAACAGGAACGATTCTTCCATATTATTGTAAATATATTTTCCACAATACTTCATGGCTTTACAGCGCACTGTATCTGATGGAAACAGGAATCATGATTTTTTCTACGATTTTCTGTCCGGTGCTGGTAAGAAAATTCGGAAAACGAAACATTGCATTATATGGAGCAGTGCTTGCAATGGCAGGACAATTGTTATATTTTTTAAATCCAACGAGTCTGCCGTGGGTAGTGATGAGCTGTGTAACGAGAGGTGTCGGACTTGCACCATTAAATGCGGTTGTATTTGGTTTGCTTGGTGATGTTGTTGAGTTTGGACAGTGGAAAACTCATATCCGTCAGGAGAGTTTGATTTTTGCAGGTGGTTCACTTGGAGCAAAAGTTGGGTCAGGAATTGCGACTGCGATTATCACAGGTCTGCTTTCCGCAGCGGGATATATCAGTTCTTCTGCAAATGGAATTACTCAGCCGGACAGCGCAATCCGTATGATTTTAAATGTGTATAAGTTTGGTCCGATGGTAGTGTGGATTATTGTAATTGTCGTACTTTCTTTGTATCAGCTCGATAAAAAATATTCATCAATTGTCAATGAGCTGGCAAGAAGAGAGGCAAATGGAGAATTATAATTGTAAAATGTCTTTTTTTAAGAACAATATATTGTTAAAAAAATGATTATTAAACTAGATATAGTATTTTCTGATTCTGTATGTTATACTGACTTTAGATTACAGAAAATCAGAAAAAACGTGAAAATTGCCCGTCACAATTACGACAGTAATAGCATTTCCAGATATTCTATGCATTTATTATGTTCTTATAGGAGGTAATTGTAAAATGGCAATTTCAATCGGCATTAACGGATTTGGACGTATTGGACGCGTCGCACTCCGTATTGCCATCAGTCAACCGGATACTTTTAAATTATGTGGGATTAATGTACGAAACGCAGATTTAGACTATATGAAATATATGGTCCGTTATGATTCGACATTTGGCAGATTTCAGGGAGAACTGGAAACTTATGAACAGGGATTAGTGATAAACGGTCAGAGAATTCCTGTATATTCAGAAGCAGATGCATCTTTGATTCCATGGGACGCATGCGGAGCAGAATATATTATTGACGCAACAGGCGCATACTGCACAACGCAGAAAGCAATGGCACATATAAAAGGCGGCGCAAAGAAAGTCATTATATCAGCACCGGCAAAAGATGCGGAGACTCCAACTTTTATTATGGGCGTGAATCACTTGGAGTATAAAAAAGAAATGTCTGTGGTATCAAATGCATCCTGCACGACAAACTGTTTAGCACCACTTTGTAAAGTACTGGAAGACAATTACGGGATAGAGTATGGACTGATGTCTACCATTCATGCGGCAACAGCAAAGCAGAAGGTTGTAGACAGCCGTTCCCAGAAAGACTGGAGAACAGGAAGAGCAGTCTTTGGCAATCTGATTCCATCCACAACAGGAGCAGCAAAAGCAATTTCGCTTGTAATTCCATCTTTGAAAGATAAGATGAGTGGTATTTCTTACCGTGTTCCGACTGCGGATGTGTCAGTTGTTGACTTGAACGTAGCATTAAAGAAATCAACATCTTATGAAGATATCTGCAAGAAGGTTCAGGAAGCCTCTATGACATATTTGTCCGGTATTCTGGATTGTGTAGATGATGAAGTGGTATCTTCTGATTTTATTGGAGATTCCCACGCATCTATTTTCGATTTACGACAGGGAATTCAGGTCAATTCCCATTTCTTCAAATTAATCTGTTTCTATGATAATGAGTGGGGATATACATCTCAGATTTTCAGACTCATTCAGTATATGAATCAGATTGATACTGGTCGATAAGATTTAAGATGTGACAGGGCAGTTAAATTCTGATTTTAACGTAACCTGCTTTCTGTAAGGGACATATCCATTCGTTATTACGATTATGAACCGTACGATGAAATGAAAATCGGAAGCCGGGAGATAAGTCTGGCTTCCGATTTTTTGTATTTAGATGCTCTGGTAACTTAGTTACCGAGTAGTTCACATAGTCGTTTCGCATGTCTGTTTTCTGGTAACCCAGAAAAAGACGCATACAAAGATAATTCCTTTGATAATCGATGTGGAAGAAAATGCCCACCAGATTCCGTTCAGTCCAAGGGAAGTATTTTTTAAGAAGATAGCAAGGGGGATTCTTGAACCTGTAAATATAATACTGATGATACTGCAAAGGCGGGTCATTCCAAGTCCGGAAAGAGCGCCGATTGTGGTCAGTTCAATGCACATAAATCCTTCACTGAATCCGATGATAATAAGGTATCCGACTGCGATGGTAATCGCTTTTGGTTCATGAAAGAAGATTGTGGCAATTGTATTTGGCGCAAAGACAAATACAAGAGTGATAATCAGACCCCAGATGCCAACGGTCCATAAAGAAGCAAGATATCCTTTGCGGACACGGTTCATTTTTCCGGCACCATAGTTTTGGGCAGTAAAGGCATTTAAGGCTGATGCAAAACCATCTGCAGTATTCCAGGATACGGACTCAATCTGACCTCCGACTCGTTGTGTGGCAACAGCTTCTGCACCGAAAGCAGATACCATGCGGGTGAGTACCATCGAGATGATACAATATGCCATACCCTGAATGGCGGTAGGAATCCCAATCCGACAGATACCATTTAAGTAAGGCATCGGAATTTTTGCAAGTAAATGAGTCCCCTTTAATACATTTTCTTTTTTCTGTTTGATAACGCAGATTATCATAATGCTCATAACGATAAACTGTGCAGTTACGGTTGCAATTGCTGCACCGGTAACGCCAAGCTTTGGAAATGGACCGGGACCAAGAATTAAAACAGGGTCTAAAATCATGTTTGTCACAAGTCCGATGAGATTGGCGAGAAATGGTGTTTTTGAATCTCCCTGCGCGGTATAAATTCCGGTTAAGGTGACTGTTAAAAAAGAAAATACAATCAGTCCGCAGGCAATTTTCGTATAGGACAATGCGGCTGAAACTGCTTCTGGGTCATTGAGATTAAAAAATCCGACCATCTGCCGGACAAAAATGAGGGATAAAATAGCGTAAGCCAGTCCCATAAAAGTAGATAACTGCACAGCGGTCTGAGCAAAACCGTGTGCTTTTTCTTTTTCTCCCCGTCCTAAAGACTGTGCGACTTTTACCTGACCACCCATCCTTGCCATGGAAGCCAGTCCCTGCGAAAGCCAGGTAAACATACCACCGACTCCGACTCCGGCAACGGCTTTTGAGCCAAGCAGACCAATCCATGCCATATCGGTGATATTATATAATGTTCCCAGAAATGAAGAAGCCATGATGGGGAGTGCGAGTTTGGTTAAGGTCTTTAGAATAGGACCTTTTGTTAAATTTCCATCCAACGTATTTGTGTAACCTCCAAATTATTCTGTATATCTATGTTATCTTATTTCATCAGGAAAAGCAACGAGAAAAAAGGAAGAAAATTTGAAGGATTCATTGAGAAAATCTGGATATCATGATATTCTGTAGTCAGAAAATGTCGAAAAGGAGAGAACTATTATGAAGAAAAAATCGTTTTTGCTTTCATTTTTCCTTGCCATGCTTTTTATTGTATTAGGCAGTGTGAATGTAAAAGCAGATGAAACATTGGAAGGATATACTTATGTCAATCCAATGTATGAAGACCTTGAGGGGAATTTTGATTTTGAGTCTGATTTGGAACTGTATTCTGAGTCTGATAGTGAGGAATCAGATGAAGAGGATGGAATTGACACTTATGATTCGAGGAGTGTTCAATATACGAGTGACAAGCAGAGTCTGATAAAGACATTCAGACAGCAGTTAGTCAATCGTGCAGAAACAATTGATTTGTATTATCACTGTAATCAGAAGATTACACAGGATTTTTTTGACGAGTTCTCTGCTGAACTATTTAATGGGGCAGTGGCACATACGGGTGTAGGAAAAGAGGGAGATTATATCAGATGGCACTACCAGGGATGGCGTGTCAATGCAAATTATAAAGCAGACCGCAATGGTGGATACAATTTGAATATTATTTATAATATGTATTATTTATCAGACGCATCACAGGAAAGTCAGATGGATCAGGCGGTTTCCAATGTGTTGAAGTCTTTAAATCTTTCAAATAAAACAGATTATCAGAAAATCAAAGCGATTTATGATTATATATGTTCCAATATCACGTATGATTATGTAAACTTAAATGATGATTCCTATCTCTTGAAACACACCGCATATGCTGCATTGATTAATAAAACGGCGGTTTGTCAGGGATATGCAACATTATTTTATCGTCTGTCTTTGGAGTCGGGGGTAGATACGAGAGTCATTACCGGAGATTCCGGAGGTCCACATGCATGGAACATTGTGAAACTGAATGGAAAATATTATAATCTTGACAGTACATGGGATGCTGGTTCATCAAGCTACTATTATTTCTTAAAGAGCATGAATGATTTTTCTAACCATACGAGATATGAAGAATATCAGACATCCGATTTTACGTCCGCTTATCCGATGGCAGAGAAATCTTATTCTGAATCAGGAAATCAAGAGCCACTTGAAAAAGAACATAATTATGGACAGCCAATGTATGTATGGGCAAATGACCACAAATCGATTACCGCAGCGCGTATCTGCCAGAATGATTCAAGCCATATTGAGCAGGAAACAGCAGAAGCAGAACAAACGGTTATAAAAGAGCCGACCTGCACAGAAAAAGGCAGTGTTCTTTGGCGTGCGGTGTTTGAAAATCCGGCATTTGAAGCACAGGAAGAAGTGGTTGAAGAACCTGCGCTTGGTCATAGCTTTAAAAATGGAGTCTGCGTCAGATGTAATGCGAAAATCACAGGACGCTGGATAAAATCAGATTCTAAGTGGTGCTATCGCTATGAGGATGGTTCTTATCCTAAGAATGGATTATACAAAATCGGAAATACATGGTATGGATTTGATGCTTCCGGCTGGATGAAAACGGGATGGGTTGCTTTTGATAAAAGCTGGTATTATTTTGCACCGAGCGGAGCGATGAAAACAGGCTGGTTAGCAGAAAACAAAATCTGGTATTATTTAAAATCCGATGGAAAAATGGCAAAAGGCTGGCTTAGAGTAGACGGTGCCTGGTATTATATGAATGGAAGCGGACGTATGCTGAAAGGTTTCATTACGGTAGGAAATGGAAAATACTACATGAATGGAAGCGGAAGAATGGTAACCGGCTGGAATGTAATAAATGGTTACTGGTACTACTTTACCTCAAGTGGAAAGATGGCGACCGGCTGGCAGAAAATTGATAATAAATGGTATTATTTAAGTTCAGACGGTAAGATGGCAAAAAACACCTGGGTCGGAAACTGGTATGTAAATGGCTCAGGCGTATGGGTGAAGAGCAGGTAAAAGCAATATAAGACAATATAAAGAAATATAAAAAAAGAAAAAAGAAATCCTCGGTTGATGCTGACAGCCGAGGATTTTCTTTTATGTGATTAGCCTAAGAAGAAGTTCATTGGAACAGTAACAATAGCAGGGAAAAGCACCATCAATAATAAAATGATGACTTCGGCTAATAAGAAAGGCCAAATGGATTTTACCATGCGTTCCATGTTAATTTTACCTGCACCACATGCAACATTTAATACAGTTCCGACAGGAGGTGTTAACAATCCCATTACGGTCATTAAAATAAATACAACTCCAAAGTATGCAACATCAATTCCGGCAGCTTTTACAGCCGGCAGTAAAACAGGTGTTAAAATCATAATCGTAGGAGTTACATCCATAGAAGTTCCGACTAATAAAACGATTATACAGATAATAAATATTAACAGTGTTGGATGATTGATAAATGGTGCAAGAATACCGGTTACAATAGCCGGAACATTTGCAACAGTCATCATCCAGGATGAAACCATAGCTGCTGCGGCTAAGAACATGATAACAGAAGAAGATTTTGCGGCGGAAACGAGGCAGTCCATTAACATGTTAATTTTTAACACGCTGTGAGCAAGAAATCCCCCACTTCTATAAGGACGCCACTGAAAAAGTCCTTATTTTACACAAAACGGTACAAGGTAAAACATACTTATATGTTTTACACTACTATATATTGTATGTAAAAACAGTTTTTCAGTGCCCTCTCTATAAGTGGTGGGATGAATTGCGCTAAACACAGCGTTTCCTTGACTTTTGGATCTCGTAGTAGTATAATCTAATTACAAATCAGTCGTATTTATTAGGAAGGTTATAAATACAATGAAATTAGATACAAATAACCATTCGGTATTCATGCTGCATTATCATCTTATTATGTGTATCAAATATCGCAATAAAGTAATAGATGACACTATCTCTAATCGTTTGAAAGAGATATTTATAAAGATTGCTCCTACATATAATATTACGTTAGAAGAATGGAATCATGACATAGACCATGTTCACATTCTGTTCAGAGGACAACCGAATACTGAAATCAGCAAATTTATCAATGCTTATAAATCAGCAAGCAGCCGTCTCATAAAAAAAGAGTTTCCCAAAATACGCAAATCTCTTTGGAAAGAGATGTTCTGGTCGCAAAGTTTTTGTCTGCTCACTACAGGCGGAGCGACAGTAGATAGGATTAAGCAATACATTCAATCACAGGGGCAGAAAGATGACAAATAAAGCAATTAAGTACAGAGTATATCCCTCAACGGAACAAAGGGTTATGTTTGCGAAAACCTTTGGCTGTTGCCGTAAGGTTTATAATCTTATGCTTTCAGATAAAATTGAGGGTTATAAGACCACTGGTAAATTTCCTACTGTTACACCCGCTAAATATAAGAAAGATTATCCATATCTTAAAGAAGTTGACAGCCTTGCTCTTGCCAATAAACAAATGGATTTACAGGCAGCTTTCCGTAATACATTTAGCAAATCCCGGAAAAAGAAGAACGGGTTTCCGAAATTCAAATCTGCTAAGCATAGCCGTAAAGCGTATACGACCAACAATCAGAAAGGCACAGTTGCTATTATAGACAACAAATATATCAAACTTCCTAAGATTGGGAAGATAAAAGCGGTGATCCATCGTGAGCCGGAAACTGGTTGGGTGATGAAATCCGCTACGGTATCACAGGAATCCGATGGGAAATATTATATTTCCATACTTTTTGAGTTCGACAATGCTGTAAATGATTATAGAGCAGATAAAACCAATGCCATCGGATTGGACTATGCTTCCGATGGCTTGTACGTAGATAGCAACGGTAACATTGGTACGAATCATAAATATTATCGAGAAAGCCATAAGAAACTTGCGAAAGCGCAACGCAGGCTGTCAGGTATGCAAGGCTCTAAAAAACAGGAAGTGAAATCGAAGAATTATATTAAGCAACTTCGTAAGGTAAACAAAATCCATAGACATATCGCAAACCAGCGTTTGGATAACTTACATAAACTATCTACTGAGATAGCCAATCAGTATGATGTTGTTTGCGTGGAATCCTTAAATCTGCGTTCTATGTCTAATAAAGGTTTTGGCAATGGCAAAGCTACTCTTGATAATGGTTATGGAATGTTCTTATCCATGCTTGCGTATAAGCTGTCGGATAAAAATAAGTATTTGGTAAAGGTAGATAAATGGTTTCCATCCTCACAAATGTGTCATTGTTGCGGTACTTTGCATCCTGAAATGAAGAATTTAGCAATTCGAACCATGAAATGCGATTGTGGTGTTACAATTAGCCGTGACCAAAATGCAGCGATTAACATCTTACGTGAAGGATTACGATTGCTGAATGAAGTAGCATAAAAAATGAAAATACAGTAGGGACGGAATTAGCCCGAACTTATACGCCTGTGGACATTGTGTAAGACATTGAGTTACGTAATATCGTAGCCAACGCAGTAGTGGCTGAAGCAGGAAGCTCCGACTTCTATAAGTCGGAGTAGTTCACTTCTTTGTATACAAATAATCCGATTACAAGTGCATATACTGCTGCGATTACACCAGCTTCGGTTGGAGTGAATTTTCCACTTCTTAATCCGACAAGAATAAATACAGGAAGGATTAATGCCCACAAGCCATCAATTAAGGCTTTCACCACTTCTTTGGCAGACTGTCTTTCAGCTTTTGCGAGGTTATCTTTTTTGGCGTAGAAGAATCACGTTTTTTGAGACTTGTGACCGAAAATGCTGTTTTGAAAATTTTATGTGAAAAAATAGAGAATGATGATTTTGATGAGTTAGAATATAATATAAAAAAACAGCAGAGAAGTCTGGACAAAAAAGATAGTGAGACTTTTTTAGAATTAGATAATGAATTCCATGAATTGCTTTTTCGAGCAGCAAATAAACTGTGGTGTTATCACATAATTAAAGAGCAGATGGTGCATTTTGACAGACTTCGATTTTTATCGGCAAAGTCCGGACAACATGATTATGTAGTAAGAGACCATGAAGATATCTTGTATGCAATTAAACGAAATGATTATGAAATGGCAGAAATGCTTATGACAAGGCATCTTACAAGACATCTTGGGGAGAAAAAAGAATTGATGAAGCTGTATCCGGAATTTTTTGTGAATAATGAGTAAATAAAAATGGCGTATTAATCCCATAATTTGTGGGAGTTAATACGCTGTTTTTTTCGTATATTTTTTGTTTGATTAACATTGAGTAAACTCAGATATCATGGTATTATATATAATATTAAATGTGTCGGTGAACCTGTGAGCAAGGGAAGGAAGCCCTTTATGGATTGGAGGATGATGCCATGAAATATGTAATTGTTGACCTTGAAATGAATCCTGTTTCAAATGAATATCCAAACGAACGAAAAGTAAGCAGACTTGAGACAATTCAGATTGGTGCAGTGCTTTTAGATGAGAAGTATCAGGAAATTGGAAACTTTGTAACGCTGGTAAAGCCAGAGTACAATACTCGTATTCAGAAACGTTATGAAAAGCTGACAGGGATTAAGACAAGCATGGTAGAATCTGCTCCGCATTTTAAAGAAGCACTGGGTATGTTCTTTAACTGGTGCGGCAGTATTCAGGATGAAGTGCAGATTATTCAGTGGAGTGAGAATGATTACCTTCAATTTACAAGAGAATTGCAGATGAAAGAAATTTCAGTATCAGAACAGAATCAAAGGTACATGGAACATGTCTGGTTGGATTTTCAGGCGGAATATGAGAAAGTGCTTGGACTGGAAAGAAATATCTCTTTAAAAGATGCGATTATGTATGCCGGAGAAGATTTTCACGGTCATCAGCATGATGCACTGGTTGATGCGAGAAATACGGCCTGTCTGTTTGGGATTGTAAGAGATGAAGAGAAATGCGAGAAAGCGTTGAAACATGTCATTGAGGTGTTAAAACCAAAAACGGAAGTTTCCCTTGGAGATATGTTTGATTTCTCAGGTTTGTCGTTGTCGGCATAAGAATTAGAAAAGCTGCAAAGCGCAAAGATTAAGAAATGATATGCACTCTTTGCAGCTTTTTTGATTTACAAATTTTGATTATTTTCCATCTGGCATATAATCTTTCTCAGTTATCTTGCGAATAACCCGGCATGGATTTCCAGCTGCCAGACTATAAGGTGGAATATCTCTTGTTACAACGCTTCCTGCACCAATTACACAGCCTTCTCCTATGGTGACACCACCGCAAACAACTACATTAGATGCCAGCCAGCAATTATCTTTTATAGTTATTGGTTTCGCATATTCAAGATTATAAAAACTGCCATCTTCTCTCTTTCGGATATTGCGTTCTTCAGGTAATAATGGATGCATAGGAGTTGCCAATGTAACATTTGGACCAATCATCACATTATCGCCTATATGTATTTCACATACATCTAAACATGTAAAATTAAAATTAGCAGAACTGAGTTTTCCAAAGAAAGTATTGCAGCCGTAATCAAAATAAACAGGTGCCTGCAAATACGGAAGCTCCTCTGTTGTTGGCAGTAATTCTTGCAATATCCGTGCTTGTTCTTCTGTCTGATCTTCATCTGTTGAATTGTATTTTCTTGCTAATTTACGTGCATTCAGGCGTAATTGCTCCAATTCTTTATCTGTTGGATCGTACAATTCCCCACTTAGCATTTTTTCTCTTTCAGTCATTTCTAATAGCCTCCAAATTCCGATTTCTATTTTTGTTTCCATAGCATGGTGTACTCTTTTTCACCAGTAGCTTCATCCAAACCTTCACATTGAATAATGAACCCTTCTCTTTGGTAAAAAGAAATTGCTCTGGCATTTTTCTGGTATACATTTAATCGTAAGTTAACTTTTTTATCCTTAATATAATCCAATAAAAGCTTACCTATGCCACATGACTGCATTTTTTCAGAGACAAAAATACCTTCGATATATTCATCATTTAGTCCTATAAATCCTTGTATTATTTTATCCGCTTCAAACACATAGACTTCGGATTGGGACATCATTTCTTTCACTAATTCATAATTACTTTTCCAGTATTGATTGGAAATAAAATAATGTGCTTTCAGATTTGT
>ERZ869983.617-NODE-617-length-11460-cov-4.349469_pt1 | contig 11460 bp, 13 predicted proteins | sample MGYA00521106_ERZ869983 | MGnify/ENA primary metagenome ERZ869983 (study PRJEB32232, sample SAMN07284972) | human gut metagenome | biome: human-associated habitat; material: feces | host: Homo sapiens | place: Tanzania | collected 2014-04-05 ...
TGGTGTTGCAGCGGCTTCGCCATCCGCCTGGTTTCCAGGATTTATTGATTATGTGAAAGAACATGAGATAAAAAGTGAGACAGTTTATCTGAGCCTTGGAGACAGAGAAGAAAGAACGAGAAATCCGCTGATGTCACAGGTTGGAAACTGTATCCAAGAAGGATATGATTGGCTCATGAAATGCGGGATAAATTGTACTCTGGAGTGGAACCAGGGAAATCATTTTAGGGAACCGGATATAAGAACTGCGAAAGCATTTGCCTGGGTAATGGCAGAAAATCATAGGGTATAGAACTTTTTGAGCATAGAGTTTAATCATAGATGGATTTTTGAGAAAATAGTGGTATAATGGATGTTAAATACAGCTAACTATTAATGGCGGTATAAAAAGATTTGCAGATAATTATATTGGAGGTTCTATAAAATGGCAGTACATTCAATTGACGCAGAAGACGATCAGTTTGCATATCGTTATGACACACAGTTATTGATCGAAAGAAGAGATGAAGATCTGGATGAGGATGAAATCTCAGATTACATTACAGAACATTTTGAGGGAAACAGCCTCATTGCAGCAGGAGATGAAGATCTGGTGAAAATTCATTTCCACACAAATGAACCGTGGAAAATTCTGGAATATTGCAATTCCATCGGAGAAATCTTTGATATCGTAGTCGAAGATATGATCCGCCAGGCAAATGGACAGCAGGGATGATTGTGCAGGAATAAGAAAAATAGAGCAGGGGATTTCTGACAGCATTGTCGGAAATCCCCTGTTGCGTTAACATTAATAAGGAAGATATCTTACAAGACTTTTTTCTTGGGAATGTTACAATTATGCCTGGAAAAGGAGAAATCAATCATACGAAAAAATATTTGGTTGTAGCCTGGTATGGTAAATGATGTTAAAATAGGAGTGATTTTATAGACTTTATAGATAAATAAAGGAGAAGCATCATGACAGAAAAAGAACGCATGGAACAGGGAATCATTTACAATCCCAATGTTTCCGAACTTACGGACGAGCAGTCTGTATATATGGAAAAATTATGGGAGTTTAATCAGTTACGCCCATCCGAACAGGATAAAAAGCAGAAATATATGAAAGAAGTATTCGCCGAATGTGGTGAGGACTGCTTCATTGAACTGCCATTTCGCGCAAACTGGGGTGGAAAGAATCTGCATTTTGGAAATGGTGTGTATGCAAACTTTAATCTTACAGTAGTAGATGACGGTGAGATTTTTGTAGGCGATAAAGTAATGTTTGGACCAAACGTTACCATTGCAACAGCCAATCACCCAATAGATCCGTCACTTCGGGAAGATGCCATGCAGTACAATAAATCAGTACATATCGGAGAAAATGTCTGGGTTGGAGCCGGTACAGTAATTGTTCCGGGTGTTACCATCGGAAAGAACTCCGTAATCGGAGCCGGAAGCGTAGTAGTAAAAGACATCCCGGAAAATGTGGTCGCAGTGGGAAATCCGTGCCGCGTATTACGTGAAATTGGAGAACGCGACAGAGAATTTTTCTACAGAAATGAGAGAATTGACTGGGAGAATCTGAAGTAAACGTATATACCGGGGAGATAAAAAATATGAATAGAATTAAGATTGCGTTTTTCGATATCGACGGAACTCTGATTGATATGGAACGAAAAGAGATTTCTGAAAAAATGCTGGAAACTTTAAAGGAGTTGCAGAAAAATGGCATTAAAATCTGCATTGCAACAGGTAGGGCACCAATGGCGATACCGAAATTCGTAGGTGTTGAATTTGATGCATTTCTTGCATACAACGGATCATACTGCTATGACAAGGACGGCATGATCCTGGATCATTATATACCAGCAGAAGATGTACAACTTCTGATCAGAAATGCCACAAAAATGAACAGACCACTGGCACTTTCCACGAAAGATAAGATCGAGGCGAATGGAAAAAATAAAGATTTGGTAGATTATTTTGCAATTGGAAAGCAGGTTGTAGTGGTTTCGGATGATTTCGAGGCGTTTTCCAGAGAAAAGGTATATCAGATCATGATGGGATGTTATAAAGAGGAATATGCGCAGGCACTTGATGGCGTAAAAGGTGCAGAAATCACAGCATGGTGGGATCGCGCTGTTGATATCATTCCAGCAGGCGGCAGCAAAGGAGTTGCTGTAGAGAAAGTACTGGAGCATTATCACATTGACCGCTCAGAAGCAGTAGCATTTGGAGATGGAAATAACGATCTGGAAATGCTGAAAGCAGTCGGTCACGGCATTGCAATGGGAAATGCTTCTGATGAACTGAAAGAAATCGCAGAGGAAGTTTGCGGACATGTGGCAGATGATGGCATTTATCATTACTGCAAAGAACATGGATTGATATAAAGGTTAATAGAAATGGACAGCATGAATCGATATTTATGTTGTTCATTTTGGGGAAATGTGTAACAGAAAAAGAGAGACACATTGGCAGATGAGACATATCGCCGGTGTGCTTCTTTTGGTATATCAGGTAACTTCTTGACGAAATGTAATTTATCCAATATACTTGAAAATAAGTTAGACAAGACAAACAGAACAAGGAGAAGCCATATGCCGGGAATGAAAAAACAAGTTCTTTCTAATTGCAATAGACATATTAATAAATCAGGGAAACCTGCCGGAGAAACTGGATGGTACCAGGTTGTATGGCGAAGTATTAGAGGATGATGATGCTTTAAAGACAGACTGCAGAGTATACCAGCTATCCAATGAGACCGGAAACGGACAGATCACGGTATATCAGGTATTTAATGGCATTGAACTGTATTACAATGACATGCACATGGCATACTGTAACCAGGATCAGGTGACTGCGAAGAATATTATTGAGATTAATCATTGCTACATTGGAAGATATGAATGCAGCTTTGGGGAAAACAGTTGCTGCTATTTGTCGGCAGGGGATTTATCTATCGGCTCTGCGATGAAAAAGAAATCATTTTCTACATTTCCACTGAATCATTATCATGGAATCTCTATCATCATCAATCTGGAAAAATTACTGCCGGAAGTGTCATTTCCCAGGCATCCGCAGATATGATGCTGGATCTGATCATAGGAAAATCAGAAGAAGAAGCAATGAAACTTGCAGAAATTTTTCTTCGTATGATCAAGGGAGAAGTCACAGATGAGGAAATGGATCAGCTCGAAGAAGCCTCTGTACTGAAAGACATTTCCCATATGCCAGCCAGAGTGAAATGTGCGGTGCTGGGGTGGCATACGATGGAGGAGATGCTGAAGACGGAAAAAGAATAAATCAGATTACAGAAAAAGGCATTTTGCTCTGATAAAGGGCAGGATGCCTTTTTATGAAAATCTGTTTTTCTATTGGTTTGACAAGCCTGTATTGCAAGGGGTATACTAATGTAAAAAATCACACACAACACACATAGAATTGACAAGAATTGGTAATAGGTAATGAACGTAAATAATGTATTAAAGGCACTCGTAAATGAAGCAATTCATGGTAAGATAGGAACACATGAAATAAACGGAGGTGCGAATGAATGGGCAGCTATTTGAATCCAGGAAGCGATCTTTTTGAGATGGCATTGAGATCACAGATATTTGTTGACAAGAGCGGATTGATAGAAAAGACAAATCATTGTGTACGGACACTTCAAAGATATATGTGTGTAAGCAGACCAAGAAGATTCGGCAAATCTATGGGTGTTGATATGCTGGCAGCTTATTACGACAGAAGTGTTGACACAAGAAAGCTGTTTGAAGGTTTAAAAATCAAAAGTACCGAAGATTATGAAAAACATTTGAACCAGTATGATGTTTTAAAAATTAACATGCAGGAATTTCTCAGTGCAACAAATAATATTGAGCAGATGCTGAGAATGTTGAATGATTACCTGATTTTTGATTTAAAAGAACAATATACACAGGTTCGATTTCGTGATGAAAAAAATCTGGTTCAGGTGATGAAAGATGTTTATAATTACACAAAACATCCTTTTGTAATTTTAATTGACGAATGGGACTGCCTGTTTCGTGAATACCAGCAAGATCAGGAAGCACAGAAAAAATATCTGGATTTTCTGAGATTTTGGTTAAAAGATAAAGAGTATGTTGCTCTGGCATACATGACAGGGATTCTTCCAATTAAGAAGTATGGTTCTCATTCCGCACTTAATATGTTTACTGAGTATTCAATGACAGATTCTGGAAATCTTGCAGAGTACTTTGGATTTACAGAGGCAGAAGTACAGGATTTATGTAAAAAATATGAAATGAGTTTTGAAGAGGCGCGAGCCTGGTACAATGGATATCATTTGATTTCACACGAAAGTGGAATCAAAAAGGTTTATTCCATGTATAGTCCAAAATCTGTAGTAGAGGCCATGCAGAAGAGAAAGTTTGGAACTTACTGGAATCAGACAGAGACTTATGAGGCATTGAAGATATACATTCAGATGAACATGGATGGGTTAAAAGATGCAGTTGTTCAGATGCTTGCGGGGGGTAGTATAAAGATCAATACCGGAACATTCAGTAACGACATGACAACTTTTGCAACAAAAGATGATGTGTTAACTTTGCTGGTTCATCTGGGATATCTGACTTATGACAATGAGAAAGAAACTGTAGAAATTCCGAACAGAGAAGTATCACAGGAATATATAAATGCAATCAGTACAATGGACTGGACTGAAGTGATTCATTCGGTACAGACATCCAGAGAGTTACTCGAAGCATTATGGCAAATGGATGCTGAAAAAGTGGCAAAAGGAATAGAACAGGCACATAAAGAGATTTCAATATTAACGTATAATGATGAAAATTCATTAAGTTGTACAGTTAATCTGGCATTCTATTTTGCAAAAGAATATTATACGATAATCAGAGAATTGCCAAGTGGCAGGGGATTTGCCGATATTTGTTTCATACCAAGAAAAATCTATATGGATAAACCTGCTGTTGTGATTGAACTGAAATGGGATAAAAGTGCAGAGGGAGCAATTCAGCAGATTAAGGATAAACAGTATATTGATGCACTGAAAGATTATCATGGCAATTTGCTTCTGGCAGGAATTGATTATGATAAAAAAACAAAGCAACATAGCTGTATTATTGAAAAATGGAGTCTGTAATATCCTATATATTACGTTATACGTCAAAATAAGGAGTAAAAGATGATCCGAGAATTCAGAATGTCTGATGGTGAACAGGTTATGAAGTTATGGCTTGCAGGGAATAAAGATGCACATTCATTTGTACCGGAAGACTACTGGCATTTTCATTATAGTGAAGTACAGGAAGCATTATTGGAAGCTGAAGTTTTGGTATATGATACAGGGGAGAAGATACAGGAGAGAATGAATATATCATGGTCTGGGAGAAATAAATTTGAGTTAAAAGTTCATGCTTGATTAAATCAAATTTTCTGAGATAATAAAAGGAAAACAAGAAGAGCCATCTGGAAGAGAAAGGGCGGTTTGCGGAAACTGTTTTTTCCAGATGGAAGAGGGACATTTTATGGATTTGAAACAATTGCAGTATTTCGTGGCATGTGCGCAGACAGGATCGTTCAGTGATGCTGCGAAAGTTCTGTATTCTACACAGCCGAGTGTGAGCAAGGTAATAAAATCTCTGGAGGATACTCTTGGAATGCAGCTTTTTGAGAGGCTTCCCAGAGGAATCCGTCTGACTGTTCAGGGACAAAAGGTTTATCATTATGCATGCAGGATTACGAATGAAATAGATGTACTTGAGAATATGGCATCCAGGGGGATGACGAAGTGGGTCAGAATCTCCATGAATCCCAGCTCCTGGTTTGCGAATCAGTTTGTGGATTTCTATAATGAAACATTTGAAAAGAACTATCATTTCCAGCTGACAACAGCCGGTGTCAGAAGTGTGATGGAGAGAGTGCGGGATTACATGGACGACATAGGATTTGTGTATATCCTGAGCCAGCAGCAGGAGAATTTCCTGCATGAACTGGCGAAGAATAAGATGGAATTCGTACCGATGTATGAGACGGATGTGATTTTTTATCCGGGGCGTCAGACTGAATTTTATGATTCTGGAAAAGAGAAAGTCCGGCTGGAAGAGCTGGAGGGGATTCGGTTTATCCAGAATTATCAGGACGAATTTTTTGATCTTGGTTCTGTGCAGGAGAATGCGTTCCAGTGGAGAGATTTAGATATTTCCGTACTGACCAACAGTGATTATATTATGGAGAAGATGCTGAAGAACAGTAAGGTTTCCAATGTGAGCGGAAGCTATCTTTCAGAAAACAAAAAAGGAACTACACCGGGGATAACGTTGGAATTGGGTAATAATAAGGTTATTTTTGGGTACATTTTCCACAAAGGTGAAAAAATGGATGACAGTGTAGAAGAATTTCTGATGTTCCTGAAGGGCAGGCTTCCGAAGAGTTAAATAAGACTTATTCCAAAATACGGATAAAGTATTCAAATTAAGAATAGCACATAACCCTCCCGAGGGGTTGTGTGCTTTTTTGTCATTTGTTAGACTTATCTGTGGATTTACAGAAATTTTGTGATTATTCAGCAGAATAGTGTTTATAGCAATCCTATAGCGAAGGTACTGAATAAGTTATGAAATCCTGTAAAATCCGCAGGATGTGATGTTGCAGGAAGAGTATACAGCGTCACATGGAAAAAGGAGAACTTATGATAAAATATATTGTAAAAAGGCTTCTTCTGCTGATTCCGGTTCTGATCGGAATCACTTTTTTATCATTTGCCATGATGCGTCTGGCAGGAGGGGATGCTGTTACCTATATGTATGAAAATGCAGGAGCGGCAGTTTCGCAGGAAGTAATTGATGATACAAGGAAAGAATATGGGCTGGATCAGCCGTTTCTTGTCCAGTATGCGAAATGGTTCACAGGAATGGCAACCGGAGATATGGGAATGAGCTATGTATCAAAAAGAGATGTTTATGATACGTTCATAGAAAAACTTCCGGCTACGATTCTTCTGACGCTTTCTTCTGTATTACTGACAATGCTGATTTCTATTCCGCTGGGGATTCTTTCAGCAGTAAAACATAACCGTCTGATCGATTATCTGATAAGATTTTTCAGCTTTATTGGAAATTCTATGCCGAACTTCTTTGCAGCGTTGGTATTGATGTATTTTCTGTCAATACGACTGGGGCGGTTTCCGGTTATCACTACGGATAATAAGGCATTGAGCCTTGTGCTTCCAACCTTAACTCTGGCAATCTCAATGGCTTCCAAATATACCAGGCAGGTGCGTGCTACGATACTTGAGGAGTTAAATAAGGATTACGTAAAAGGTGCAAGGGCAAGAGGAGTGAGAGGAAGTGTGATCATATGGAAAAATGTCATGAAATCTTCCATGCTTACGATCATCACACTTCTAGCACTTTCTATAGGAAGTCTTCTGGGTGGAACCACAATTGTAGAAACCATTTTTATGTGGGATGGTGTGGGAAAGATGGCAGTAGATGCTATTACTATGAGAGATTATCCGATTATTCAGGCATATGTTGCATGGATGGCGATTATTTATGTTGTTGTGAATCTTATTACGGATATCATTTATCATTACCTGGATCCTCGCGTCAGATTAGGGGGTGATCAGGCATGAGCGGAAAAAAAGTTACTGTCAGGAAACAGAAAATAAAGAAAAACCATATCAGGGAAAAACTGATTTTCTTCACAATACTGACACTGATCTTACTTATTGTTGCCGCCGTTGCCAGAAAGCTCTGTCCGTATGATCCCTATGCGCAGGATCTTCTTCTGGCACAGAAGCCGCCGGGTCCGGAGCATATTCTGGGAACAGACCGTTATGGAAGAGATATGTTTTCAAGAGTTCTGGTGGGAAGTACAACAAGTATTTATGCGACGCTCCTGCTTGTTTCGATCGTTACGGTTACAGGAACTGTGATCGGACTTATCTGCGGATGGTGCGGTGGGATTGCAGATACTGTGCTGATGCGTATCTCAGATCTGTTTCTTGCATTTCCAAGCCTTGTCTTTGCATTGGCAGTTGCCGGGGTTCTTGGCGGCGGAATACAGAATGCGATCATTGCACTGGCAGTAATCGGATGGCCGAAATTTGCAAGACTTGCAAGGGGGCTGACACTGGCACAGAAAGATTCGCCCTATCTGATGGCAGTAAAAATGTCAGGCAGCAGTGTGCCGAAAATCCTTTTTAAACATATTCTGCCCAATATTGCAGGTCAGATTCTGGTAACTGCAGTCCTGGATATAGGAACCATGATGATGGAGCTTGCGGGACTTTCCTTTCTGGGACTTGGCGTACAGCCTCCGGCAGCAGAATGGGGAAGCATGATCAATGATGGACGGAGTATGCTACAGATTTCACCCTGGATGGTACTGGCTCCGGGTGTGGCAATTTTTATAACAGTTATGATATTTAATCTTCTTGGTGATACGCTGAGAGATTATATGGATCCAAAGCAAAGAGCAAAGAATAAGAGAGAGGAAAAAAACAAATGAAAAGAAAAATTTTTGCAGTATTACTGACAGGCGCTATGTTGACGGCCGGTTTATCAACTACAGTATTTGCAGATGGAGAGAAAACATTTGTATATGGAACCACCGGTTACAGTGAAGAGATGGGAGATGCAGGACTGAATCCACATGATAACTATTCAGGATGGAGCGCACTCCGATATGGTGTGGGAGAGACTCTTTTTAAATACAACGATAATATGGAAGTGGAGCCATGGCTTGCAACAGATTATGAGTTTGTGGATGATACTACGGTAAAGATCACACTTCGCGACGGAGTGAAATTTTCCAGTGGACGTGCCATGGATGCAGAAGCTGTAAAGGAATGTCTGGAAGATCTGATCGCAGTTCATGACCGTGCACCATATGACCTGAAAATCGATCACATAGAAGCAGATGGACTTACACTTACTATTTATACTACAGAACCATGCCCGGCGATCATTAATTATCTGGGCGATCCATACGGCGCGATCATAGATATGGATTATGGTATTCAGGGAGAAGGCGGCTCTGCTAATGTAGCAGGAACCGGTCCTTATATTGCAGAAAAGGTTACACCAACTCAGATTGATCTTGTAAAAAATGATAATTATTGGGGTGGTGAGGTGAATGTAGATAAAATCACAGTCAAATCCTTTGCGGATGGAAGTGCATTGACTGCTGCCTTACAGACAGGTGATATTCAGGGAACTTATGGACTTCAGTATGATAACTATTCTCTGTTTGACGGAAATCCGGATTATACGATTAATTCCTGCGCTACAAGCCGCTGTTTCTTCGGACAGTTTAACATGGATTCCGAAATTGTTCAGGATCAGAATGTGCGTAAGGCAATTGAAATGGGAATTGATAAAGAGGGATTTTGCTCCGTGATCATGGAAGGAAGAGGAATCCCGGCAAAAGGAGCATTTCCGAGCAACTTTACCTATGGAAATGATGCAGTAGAAACAGTATCTTATGACCCGGAAGAAGCGAAGAAACTTCTGGAGGAGTCAGGATGGACAGATACAGACGGTGATGGCTATGTGGATAAAGACGGACAGAAGCTGACTATTAACTGGCTTACTTATCCGACACGTCTGGAGCAGCCGAAGCTTGCGGAATATGCACAGGCAACTCTGAAAGAGATTGGAATTGATGTGTCTGTAAATAATACCTCTGATCACAGAACTTATGCAGAAAACGGAGAGTTTGATGTTTATGTAAGTTCTTTAACAACAGCGCCTACCGGTGATCCGGAATATTTTTTCAGCAGTACAGTGACTGGTTCTAAGAATTATGGAAATTATCAGAATGACGAAGTAACGAAACTGACAGAGCAGCTTCATCAGACTTTTGATACAGATGAGAGAGGAAAACTGGCTGTAGAACTTCAGCAGAAGATTCTGGACGATGATGCGTATTTCTTTGTTTCACATCTGAACATGGGAATCGTGACGAAAGCCAATGTAACAGGAATGGCAGCACATCCTTGTGATTATTATGAAATTACTGCGGATCTGGATGTACAGTAAGAGTTATATGCTATGACGAAACCCCTTATTTTAGAGGATTGCTATAGTGGGGAGTGTCAGTAAAAATCGGGAGAACACAAATGATTTCTTTAAAGGAGAAGAGTATGGCAGATCCTTTGCTGAAAGTAGATCATGTTACGATCAGCTATAATGGAGAACCGACAGTTCAGGATGTCAGTTTTGAACTGAAACAGGGAGAAATCCTTGGAATTGTAGGAGAATCCGGAAGCGGAAAAAGTACGATTATTAAAGCGATTATGGGACTTCTGGGAGAGGAAGGTCTGGTGACAAAGGGTGATATCTGGTATCTGGGGGAAAGTCTCACAGATATGAGTGAGAAGAAACTACGCAGGTATCTGGGAACAGAAATCGGGATGGTATTTCAGGACTGTAAGGCGGCGCTTTGCCCGGTGCGCAAAATCGGTGTGCAGATACATGAAGCTGTATCTGCACATGAAAAAATATCGAAAAAAGAAACCCGGATACGTGCTGGGGAGATTATGAAGAAAATCGGTATGGATGATTATGAACGTGTGCTGGACAGTTATCCTTTTGAACTTTCGGGGGGCATGAATCAGCGTGTGGGTATCTGTGCGGCTATGATCATGCATCCGAATCTTCTCCTTGCAGATGAACCAACCAGTGCATTGGATGTTACAGTGCAGAAACAGGTAGTAGAGGAGCTTCTGATGATGCGAAAAGAATATCAGACAGCGATGATCCTGGTAACGCATAATATTGGTGTGGTGAGGGCGATGGCCGACAGGATACTGGTACTTCAGAACGGAACTGTCAGGGATTACGGAGAAACGAAAAATGTTCTGGATCATTCGCAGGATCCGTATACGCAGAAGTTGATGAATTCGGTGCTTCATTTGAAGAGAGAACATATATAAGTTTGAAGTTCAGGAGGAGCAGACAGGTGGCAGATACGATTTTAAAAGCAGAACATCTTACAAAGACATTTATATCCGGGAAAAAGACATTAAAAGCAGTAGATGATGTCAGTTTTGAATTAAAACAGGGAGAGTGTCTGGGAATTGTAGGTGAATCCGGTTCCGGTAAAAGCACGATCGCAAAGATGCTTACACATCTGGAAAGTATTACAGATGGAAAAGTGATTCTGAAAGGAAAAGACATTACCAATATAAAAGGAAAAGAACTTCGGGAAATTTACAGGGATATTCAGATGGTATTTCAGATGCCAATGGAATCCTTTGATCCACGTTGTACGCTCGGGGACGGAATCGGAGAAAGCCTGAGAAATATGGGGATAAGCCGTACCGAAACCCGTAGAAAAGTGGAAGAACTTCTGGAAAGATGCGGGCTGGAAAAAGAATACGCAGACCGCTATCCCCATCAGGTAAGCGGTGGTCAGTGCCAGAGAGCTGCAATTGCCAGAGCACTGGCAGTCAATCCGTCCATT
>ERZ869983.619-NODE-619-length-11422-cov-5.889202_pt1 | contig 11422 bp, 8 predicted proteins | sample MGYA00521106_ERZ869983 | MGnify/ENA primary metagenome ERZ869983 (study PRJEB32232, sample SAMN07284972) | human gut metagenome | biome: human-associated habitat; material: feces | host: Homo sapiens | place: Tanzania | collected 2014-04-05 ...
AATAAAAAATTATGTTGTCTTCCAATTAATATAAACGCCAAAATGAAATGTATAAAAAACAATTGCTCTATTTTATTCTTGAATGTAGATTGAAAAATATATTTTTTGTATAAACAATAATACAATTTTGTATACAAAGTTCGTCTTTTTTGTTGACTTCTATAACGCATTGTACTAATATTAAAGCATAAATTTTTATTGTATACGTATTAGTGTATACAAAGGCGATTTATAGAAGGGAAGAGAAAAAAATGAAAAAATTATTTTCAATGGTACTTTGTGCTATGATGGCTCTAACTCTTGCTGGTTGTGGAGGATCTGGTGATGATTCTTCTACATACACTTATTCAAGTGAACTAGATATCAAGAACTTAGACTCATCAGATGCCGAAGACGGATGCTCATTTACTGCATTACATGCAATTATTGATGGGCTTATGAAACCTGCTAAAGATGGTACTACTACATATGGTATTGCTAAATCTTCAGAAGTTTCAGAAGACGGTTTAACACACACTTATAAATTAAGAGATGCTAAATGGTCTAATGGAGATCCTGTTACTGCAAACGATTTCGTTTATGCATGGCACAGAATTTTCAAAAACAAAGGGAACTATTATTACATGTTCTGTGATGGAATTGCTAACATTGCAGGTGCACAAGAATTATCAGATAAAATCGATGCAGAACAAGATTTAACTGATGCTGATTTAGATTCTTTAGGTGTAAAAGCTGTTGATGACAAAACATTAGAAGTTACAACAACTACTCGTGTGTCATTCTTTGATGAATTAATGTCATTCCCATGTTTCTACCCAATCAATGAAAAGTTCTGCGAAAAACAAGGTGATAAATATGGTAAGAGCGCTGATTCTATTTTAGGTAACGGTGCTTTCGTTATGACAAACTGGGAACCAGGTTCAGTAGCTGAATTCGAAAAAAATGATAAATTCTATGCTGCTAAAGATGTAAAAATCGACAAATTAGTAATGAAATTAGTTCAAGAACCAAAAGTTGCTGCTCAATCATTTGAAGCAGGTGAAACTGATTTCGCAATCATCAACTCAGACTTAGTTGATAAATATAAAAAAGATGAATCATTCAAAAGTATTTCTGAAGGGTTCTTATTCTACATTCAACCAAATTTAGAAAATAAAGACTTAGCTAACGTAAAGGTTAGAAAAGCTTTATCATTAGCTATTAATAGAAAAGATTTATGTGAAAACGTCTTAAAAGATGGTTCACAAGCTGCTACAGGATTTGTTCCATCAGGATTATCAATTTCTCCAGAAGGAAAAGATTTCCGTGATGAAGCTCCATCATATACTTCATATGATAAAAAAGCTGCTCAAGCTGCATTAGATGAAGGATTAAAAGAATTAGGAAAATCTGAAATTACTTTAAGAGTTACTTATGGTACAGATGAATCTCCAATGGATGTATTCGCAACTTATTTACAAAATGCTTTCTCTGGCTTAAAAGGATTAAACATTGAAATGGTTGCTACTACTAAACAAGATCGTATCTACAACAAACAAAAAAATGGAGATTTCGATTTATCAGTAACTCGTTGGGGACCTGATTATGGTGATCCTACAACTTACTTAACATTAGCTTTATCTGACAACAACAACAACTATGGTCATTGGTCAAATACTGAATTTGATTCAATCATGGAAAAAGTTAACAGTGAAACTGATGCTAATGCTCGTTGGCAATTAATGATCGATGCAGAAAAAATTATGATGGATGATTTATGTTACATCCCAGTATTCGAAAAAGGAACTGCTACTTTACAAAATACAAAAGTTAAAAACTTAGGTATTAAACCAGTTGGTGTTCCATATACATTCGAATATGTTTCAAAATAGTTCAAATTAGAAAAAAGAACATAGAGAGGACAACACAATATAGTATTCTGTATTGTGTTTCTTTTTTAAATAAATATAGGAGGAAAAAAGATGAGTAATTCAACCTTAAAATATATCGGAAAACGTTTAGTTATTTCGTTAATTACATTATTCGTTATTTTAATGGTGTTATTTTTAATGGTTAAATTTTTACCTGGTTCTCCAATTAACAATGAAAAATTAAGTGCTTCAGCCAGAGCGGCTATTGAAGCTCAATACGGATTGGATAAACCAATACCAGTTCAATTCGTACGTTATATTCAAAATATGTTAACAGGAGATTTCGGTGTTTCATTTAACTTATATAAAGATATGCAAGTATCTTCACTTGTAGGAAGTGCTGCAAAATTATCTATGATTTACGGTTTATGTGCAGTAATTATTGGAACAGTTATTGGTATGTTCTTAGGGGTATTTGCTGCATTACATAAAAATACAATTTGGGATACGATTGCTACAGTTATTTCTGTAATTGGGGTTTCCATCCCATCATTCGTATTTGCAATGTTAATTTTATTATTATTTGCTTCAAAATTAAGATTGTTACCAACTTCATATAGTTCATCGAATGCAATTAAATCATCAATTATGCCAATTTTAGCTTTATCTGTTGGTGTTATTGCAAACGTTGCACGTTTTACACGTACTGAAATGGTTTCAGTTTTAACGAGCGAATATATGACTCTTGCAAAAGCAAAAGGATTAGATCGTAAAACTTTAATTTTCAAACATGCATTAAGAAATGCTTTAATTCCAGTTATTACAATTTTAGGACCTATCTTAGTTAACTTAATGACAGGTACTATGGTTGTTGAAAAGATTTGTTCTGTTCCTGGATTAGGTAAATTATTAATTAATAGTATTTTATCAAATGATTACAACATCATTTTAGCTTGTTCATTCTTATATGCTGCAATGTACATCTTCATGATGTTAATTATTGATATTTCTTATGGAATTATCGATCCAAGAATTAGATTAGGAAAGGATGATTAATAATGGATTTAGAAAAGATTGAATTTTTACCAGACGATTTTGAATTCGTTGGAGATAAACAAGACATTACTAAAGACGTTGTTGCTCCATCACTTCCTGCTTGGAAAGATTCTTTAAATCGTTTTAAAAAGAATAAAGGTGCCGTTATTGGTTTAATTTGTATTTTAGTTATCGCGGTATTCGCAATTTTTGCCCCAATGCTTTCATCATATGAATTTGATGCAATCAATACAAAAATTGCAAGTATCTCACCATGTGCTGAACATTTCTTTGGTACAGACACTTATGGTCGTGATTTATTTGTACGTGTTTGGACAGGTACAAGATATTCATTATTCATTGCCATTGTTGCAATCTTCATTGACGTGATTGTAGGTATGACATATGGACTTATCTCTGGTTATTTCGGAGGTAAAGTTGATTCAGTAATGCAAAGAATTCAAGAAATCATTAACTCTATCCCAACTTTAGTAATATTAACATTGTTATTAATGGTGATGAAAGCATCATTATTCACAATTATCATGGCTTTATCATTTACTGAATGGATTGGTATGTCAAGAATTACAAGAGCGCAAGTTTTAAGAGTAAAAGAAGAAGAATTCGTTTTAGCTTCACGTACTTTAGGAGCTAGTAACATGTTTATTATCTTTAAAGAAATTTTACCAAATATTTATAGTCAAATGATTATTATGATTATGATGTCTATTCCAAATGCTATCTTCTATGAAGCATACTTGTCATTCGTTGGTTTAGGTTTACCAATTCCAATGGCTTCATTAGGTACATTAATTAATGATGGATTTAACTCAATTACTATTTACCCTTACATGATGGTAATTCCAGTTATTATTTTCTCTATCTTAATGTTAAGTTTCAACTTATTTGGTGATGGACTTCGTGATGCACTTGATCCAACTATGAAGGAGATGTAATTATGGCAGAAAGAGAAAAAATATTAGAAGTCAGAGATTTAAATATCTCTTTTAAAACTGATAGTGGTATTGTTAATGCAATTCGTGGTGTTAACTTAGATTTATATAAAGGTGAAACAATCGCTATCGTTGGTGAATCTGGATCAGGTAAGTCAGTTACTACTAAAGCAATTATGGGTATCATGGCTGGAAATGGTTCAATTGATGGTGGTTCTATTAACTACACTTGGACAGATGAAAATACAGGTGAAAAAATTACAAAAGACATTTGTCAATTAAGTGAAAAAGAAATGCAAAGTGAAATTCGTGGTCGTAAAATTGCCATGGTTTTCCAAGATCCAATGACATCATTAAACCCTACAATGACTATTGGAAATCAAATTATGGAACCAATGATCCATCATTACAATACACCAAAAGAAGAAGCTTATAAAAAAGCTGTTGAATTATTACAATTAGTAGGTATTACTAATGCGGAAAAACGTATGAAAAACTATCCTCACCAATTATCTGGTGGGATGAGACAAAGAATTGTTATCGCAATTGCTTTATCTTGTGATCCATATGTTTTAATTTGTGATGAACCTACAACTGCATTGGATGTTACTATTCAAGCTAAAATTCTTGAATTAATTCAAGATATTCAAAAGAAAAAAGATTTATCAGTTATTTACATCACACATGATTTAGGTGTTGTGGCTAAAGTAGCTGATTATGTAAATGTTATGTATGCTGGTAAAATCGTAGAAACTGGAACAATTGATGAAATTTTCTATGATCCACGTCATCCATATACTTGGGGATTATTATCATCTATGCCAGATTTAGATACTGATGATGATGAATTATATACAATCCCTGGTACACCACCAAACTTAGCACATGAAGTAAAAGGTGATGCTTTTGCTCCACGTAATAAGTATGCTTTAAATATTGACTTAAGAATTGAACCTCCAATGTTTAAAGTACCTGGTAGTACAACTCATAAAGTTGCTTCATGGTTAATGCATGAAAAAGCTCCAAAAGTTGAAATGCCAGTTGAATTAAAAAACAGATTAGAAAAAATGAAAAAGGAGGGTGTTGAATAATGGAAAAGAAAGAACCTATCCTTGTCGTTAAAGATTTAAAACAACATTTTAAAATTAATCGTAACTTTACTGTAAAAGCAGTTGATGGTATTTCATTTGATATTATGCCAGGTGAAACTTATGGTTTAGTAGGTGAATCTGGTTCAGGTAAATCAACTACTGGTAGAAGTATTATTCGTTTATATAAACCAACTTCTGGATCAATTGTTTTCAATGGAAAAGAAATTGGTGGAAAATTAAATAAGGAAACATCTAAAGAATTACATACAAAGATGCAAATGATTTTCCAAGATCCAATGGCTTGTTTAAATCCAAGAAAGAAAGTTATTGATATCATTGGTCAAGGTTTAGATATTCATAAATCTTATTCTTCTATTGAAGAAAGAAATGAAAAAATTTATGAAATGCTTGAACTTGTTGGTTTATCAAGAGAACATGCTACACGTTATCCACACCAATTCTCAGGTGGACAAAGACAACGTATTGGTATTGCAAGAGCTTTAATTATGAATCCTGATTTAATTATTGCTGATGAAGCAATCTCAGCGTTAGATGTATCGATTCAAGCACAAGTTGTAAACTTGATGAAAAAGATTCAAAAAGAAACAGGAATTGCTTATTTATTCATTGCACATGACTTATCAATGGTTAAATATATTAGTGATAAAATTGGGGTATTACACTTAGGACATTTAGTAGAAACAGGAACTACTGAAGAAATCTTTGATAATCCAATTCATCCATATACAAAATCATTATTAAGTGCTATTCCTCATCCTAATCCACGTGTAGAAAAAGTACGTAAATCATTTACTTACGATTATAAAGAAAGTGGAGTCGATTATACAAAAGGTACAAAACATTTAGTAGATGGAACTCATTATGTTTTAGCTACTGATGAAGAATTTGAAAAATGGATAAAAAAATAGTTTAGAGTTTTCTCTAAACTATTTTTATATACTAACACTGCTTATTTAGAAGCAGTGTTTTTTAAAATATGAAGTAAGATTTGAACTTGTTTTTCCATCATAGTAAGTGAACAATATTCATAAGGTCCATGATAGTTAAAACCACCTGTACCGAGATTAGGACAAGGAAGTCCTTTGAATGTTAAACGTGCACCATCTGTACCACCACGAATTGGTGAACAATAAGCATCTAAACCATTTTCTTTAATGGCAGCTAAAGCTTGTTCAACAATGAACATATGATCTTTTAGAGCTTCTTTCATGTTTAAATAACTTTCTGTAATTGTTACTTCAACAATTTGATAACCATATTTTTTATTTAAGAACTCTGCAATGTCTTTAAAATCTTGACATTGTTTATTTGCTTGTTGTAAATCATGGTTACGAATAATATATTCAGCAACTGTTTCTTCACAAGTTCCTTGAATCGAGTGAAGGTGATTAAATCCTTCATAACCTTCTGTTGATTCAGGGCGCATATGCACAGGTAAAAGTGAATCAAATTCATAGGCAACACGCGTTGAATTGATCATTTTATTTTTAGCACTTCCTGGATGAATACTTCTTCCATGGACTTTTACTTCGGCACTAAATGCGTTAAAGTTTTCATATTCAACAATGTGAATATCTCCACCATCAATGGTATAAGCATATTGTGCATTGAAGTAATCAACATTAAAGTGATCACTACCATGCCCAATTTCTTCATCAGGTGTAAAAGCAATTTGAATATCATTATGTTTAAATTCTGGATGATTATAAATATATTCCACCATTTGCATAATGATCGCAATACCAGCTTTATCATCAGCTCCTAATAAAGTTGTTCCATCTGTAGTAATTAAATCATGATGAATAAGTTGTAAGAGTTGAGGATATTGTTCAGGATCTAGATAAAGTTCTTTATCTTCATTTAAAGTAATTTTTTGACCTTGATAATCTTTGATCATTTGTGGATGAATATCTTTACCACTTGCATCAGGAGAAGTATCCATGTGGGCAATAAAACCTATAAGATCTCCTTGATGATTATTATTACTAGGAATTGTTCCATAAACTACACCAAATTCATCTATTTTTGCGTTTTCAATTCCTAATGATTTTAATTCTTCAACTAAATAATTTCCTAATTTTAATTGTTTTGAAGTTGAAGGAACAGTATGTGAATAACTATCTGATTGTGTGTCAAAACTCACATAATTTAAAAATCTTTCTTTAATTTCCATTTGTCTGCCTCACTTTCTTTTCTATTATACAACGACTTATGAAGAACTTCTATGAAAAGAGTTTACAAATCTTAAATTGTATGTTACCATACAATTCGTAACCGAACAATATAGGAGGGATGATATGTATAGAGATCCTATTGGACATCGTATTAAGACCATAAATAATCTAATGAGGAAAACAATGGATAAGAAAACAGGTCAGAGGCCTGATCGTGCAACTTTAATGCATTGTTGGATCATTGGGTTTGTTCAAGATAGAGAAGATAGTGGACTTGATACATTTCCTAAAGATATAGAAAAAGAATTTTCAATCAATCGTTCTACAACATCAGAAATGTTGAAATTGATGTGTAAAAAGGGAATGATTGAACGAGAAGAAGTAGAATATGATGCAAGATTAAAGAAAATCGTGTTAACAGAATCTTCAAGAAATCATAATCGACAAATTGAAGATAAGATGAAAGAACTGCATCAAAAACTTATTAAAGATTTATCTGAAGAAGAAATAAATACGTTTATTAAAATATCCGATAAATTAATTAATAACATCAAAGAAGATTTATAAATATTCATGAAGTTCGGTAAATGAATAGGAAAGGAAGTCAAATATGGTAAAAACTTTAATGAAACAAATTAAAGAGTATAAAAAAGACTCATTACTTACAATGTTATTTGCAGCATTAGAAGTTATCTTAGAAATCATTATTCCTTTATTAATGGCAAGTCTTATTGATAAAGGGATTGAGGCAGGAAATATGTCTAATGTTACAAAATATGGTGCATTTATGTTTGTCATTGCGCTAGGAACATTATCACTTGGTTTTTTAGCAGGAAATCATGCAGCTAAAGCTTCAACGGGTTTTGCAGCCAATTTAAGAAATGCCATGTATACAAACATTCAAACATTCTCTTTTTCAAACATTGATAAATACAGTACCGCAGGACTTGTTACACGTTTAACGACAGATGTGACAAATGTGCAAATGGCTTATCAAATGATTATTCGTATGTGTATTCGTGCACCAATGTCACTTGTTTGTGCCCTTGCGATGGCCATGATGATCAATTTTAGATTAAGTATGATTTTCGTTGTCGCAATTATTTTCTTAGTAGCTGTGCTTGCAACGATTATGTATCATGCCACAAAATATTTTAATGATGTTTTCCCTAAATATGATACTTTAAATGAAAGTGTTCAAGAAAACGTTGTTGGTATTCGTGTTGTTAAATCATTTGTAAGAGAAAAATATGAAAATGAAAAGTTTAAAAAAGCAGCACAAAACATTTATAAATTATTTGTCAAAGCTGAATCTGTTTTATCTTATAATAACCCAGCAATGTTAATTGCAGTCTATGGTTCAATCTTAATGCTTTCATGGTTAGGTGCTAAAGCAATCGTAGGTGGGACTCTTACTACAGGTGAACTTACAAGTTTATTTAGCTATGTTATGAATATTATGATGTCACTTATGATGCTTTCTATGGCATTTGTTATGATTACGATGTCACTTGCTTCAGGAAGACGTATTGCAGAAGTTATTAATGAGCAATCTGATTTAGTCTCTCCTCAAGAAGCTTTAACTGAAGTGAAAGATGGTTCAATTGATTTCAATCATGTTGTTTTTTCTTATAAACATGGTAGTGGAGAAGCAGTCTTAAAAGATGTTGATCTTCATATTAAAAGTGGTGAAACAATTGGAATTATTGGTGGTACCGGAAGTGCTAAAAGTAGTTTGGTCAACCTTATTTCTCGTTTATATGATGTTGACGAAGGTAGCGTTGTTGTTGGTGGACAAGATGTTCGTAATTATGATCTTGAAGTTTTAAGAGATGAAGTTTCTGTTGTCTTACAAAAGAATGTTTTATTTAGTGGAACAATCTTACAAAACTTACGTTGGGGTAATGAAAATGCAACAGAAGAAGAATGTAAAGAAGCTTGTCGTTTAGCATGTGCTGATGAATTTATTGATCGTTTTGAAGATGGATATAATACGTATATTGAACAAGGTGGTTCAAACGTTTCAGGTGGACAAAAACAACGTTTATGTATTGCTAGAGCGTTACTTAAAAATCCTAAGATTTTAATTTTAGATGATTCAACAAGTGCTGTTGATACGGCTACAGATGCAAGTATTCAAGAATCATTCAATGAACGTATTCCAGATACAACAAAAATTATTATTTCACAACGTATTTCATCAGTTCAAAATGCAAATCGTATTATTGTTTTAAATGATGGTGTTGTGGATGGTTTCGATACACATGAAAAATTATTAGAAACAAATGAAATTTATCGTACAATTTATGAAACACAAATGAAAGGGAAGGAGGAAGAATAATGAAAGAAGGAACAATGAAACGTTTACTTAAAATGTTATGGAGTAAATATAAAATTCATTTAATTATTGTTTTTCTATGTATTGTAGGAAATGCTTTATTTAATGTTCAAGGAACAATGTTTATGCAAACATTAATCGATGATTATATTGTTCCCCTTTTAAAAAGTTCTTCACCTGACTTTAGTGGATTGTTCCATGCTTTGATTCGAGTAGGTTCACTATATGCTTGTGGTGTTGTTTGTGCCTTTACATTTAACCGTATTATGGTTTATGTAACACAAGGTTTTTTAAGAGATTTAAGAATTAATATGTTTGAACATATGGAATCTTTACCAATTCGTTATTTTGACAGAACTCCTCATGGAGATACAATGTCAGTCTATACAAATGATATTGATACCTTAAGACAATTGATTTCACAATCTATTCCACAACTTATTTCAAGTTGTATGACTATTGTGACAACATTTGTATCAATGATTATTTTAAATATTCCTTTAACTGTGTTAAGTGTATGTATGCTTATGATCATGCTTGTTGTTTCAAGAAAACTTGGTTCTTTATCAGGTAAATTCTTCGTTAAACAACAAAGTGATTTAGGTAAAGTGAATGGTTATATTGAAGAAATGATTTCTGGTCAAAAAGTTGTTAAAGTTTTTAATCATGAAGATCAAGCAATTGCTGATTTTAGAAAATTAAATGATGAATTAAGAGAAAGTGCTTATCAAGCACATAAATTTGCGAATATCTTAATGCCAGTTACAGTACAACTTGGAAATATCTCTTATATCATTTGTGCAATTGTTGGCGCAATCCTTGCTTTAAATGGACATTTTGCATTAACAATTGGAACCCTTGTAGCTTTCTTAACATTGAATAAAAGTTTCAACCAACCTATTGGACAAATTTCTCAACAAATCAATGCTGTTGCCATGGCACAAGCAGGAGCTGGTCGTATCTTTGATTTATTAGATCAAGAAAGTGAAGATGATCAAGGTGTGGTTACTTTATGTCGTGTAGAAACTGTTGATGGAAAAATGGTTGAAACAGATAAAAGAACAGGACATTGGGCTTGGAAACATCCTCGTAGTGATGGACATGTTGAACTTGTTGAAATGAAGGGAGACATTCGTCTAGAAGGTGTTGATTTTGGTTATTTTGATGATCGTATGGTTTTACACAATGTAGATGTTTATGCAAATCCAGGTGAAAAGATTGCTTTTGTTGGAGCAACAGGTGCTGGTAAAACAACGATTACAAACTTAATTAATCGTTTCTATGATATTCAAAAAGGTTCAATTACTTATGATGGGATTGATATTAAACTTATTAAAAAAGATGATTTAAGAAGATCATTAGGTGTGGTATTACAAGATACACATTTATTTACTGGAACAGTTATGGATAATATTCGCTATGGACGTCTTGATGCTACGGATGAAGAATGTATTGAAGCAGCAAAATTTGCCAATGCCGATCTTTTTGTTAAACATTTGCCAGATGGTTATCAAACAATGCTTACAGGAGATGGGGCAAACTTATCGCAAGGACAAAGACAGTTGTTAGCGATTGCGCGTGCAGCTGTTGCTAATCCGCCAGCACTTATTTTAGATGAAGCAACATCTTCTATTGATTCTCGTACAGAAAAACTTGTACAAGATGGAATGGATAAATTAATGCATGGTAGAACAACACTTGTTATTGCCCATCGTTTATCAACAATTAAAAATAGTGATTGTATTATGGTCTTAGAACAAGGACATATTATTGAAAGAGGAAATCATCAATCACTTATTAAAGAAAAAGGTAAATATTATCAATTATATACAGGAGCTATTGAAATGGATTAATCCATCAATAGCTTTTTTGTATTCTTTGGACTAAACGTCCATTGAAGAAGGAAAAGAGGAAAGCTAAAATAATGATGAAAGAGGTGTTTTTAAGAAATTTGACACAA
>ERZ869983.620-NODE-620-length-11413-cov-3.877117_pt1 | contig 11413 bp, 6 predicted proteins | sample MGYA00521106_ERZ869983 | MGnify/ENA primary metagenome ERZ869983 (study PRJEB32232, sample SAMN07284972) | human gut metagenome | biome: human-associated habitat; material: feces | host: Homo sapiens | place: Tanzania | collected 2014-04-05 ...
TGGGCCACGATCAGGGCCACCTCGCCGCGGGTCATCATGCCGACACCGACTTTAAGAGAGTCGCCCCAGTTGAAACGGCAGGCCCTGGCAGCCAGTCCGCAGCCGATGATTTTTGCCAGCAGGGCAACGAGAACAAAGCAAACACTGAACAGCAGAATCTCCGGCGTCAGTCCGCTGATGTCGGTCTTTAAACCGATGCTGACAAAGAAAATCGGCGCAAAAATCACATAGTTGCTGATGTCTACCCGGCGCTCCACGTAGGCGGCGTCGTGCAGCGTGCAGAGAACGATACCGGCAATGTAAGCGCCGGTAATATCCGCAATGCCAAAGTATTTCTCGGCAATATAGGCCATCGCAAAGCAGAATGCAAGGCTGGCAATCGTTATGCGCTGCGTATGGGGATTGCGGGAATCCAGCCACTTCATGGCGCAGTGGAACACATAACCGATACCAACGGCAACCAGAAAGAACAGCGCGGTCTGGATCAGCACGCCGCCGATGCCGGTGCCCTCACCGGAGCTGGCGCCCAGCACACAGGTCAGCACGATAATGCCGATGACATCATCAATGACGGCAGCGCTGACAATGGTAGTGCCAAGGAAGCTCTTTAAGTGGCCCAGCTCCTGCAGCGTTGCCACCGTGATGGACACGCTGGTTGCGGTCATGATCGTGCCGATAAACAATGCGCGGAAAAACTCCGGGCTGCCGACTGCCGAAAAGCCGTAGAATGCGCTGTAGAGCAGTGTGCCGCCCATCAACGGTACAAGCACACCGATGCAGGCAATCAGCGTGGCAATCGGCCCGGCCCGCATCAGTTCTTTCAGGTTGGTGCCAAGTCCTGTGGAAAACATCAGCAGCACAACGCCGATTTCAGCAAAGACGGAGATCGTGTCGTTGATCTGCACCAGATTGAGCAGGCAAGGCCCGATCAGCAGACCGGCGAGAATTTCACCGACCACCTGCGGGGCCTTGCACTTGCGGGCAGCCAGGCCAAAAAACTTGGCGCTCAGAATGATAATTGCCAAATCACGAAAGATAGAATACATACAGGTCATCTCTCTCAGTTTACTGTGATCCATCCCTGTTATAGCATTTCTTACAGATTTTTTCAATAGCTGAAACCGCCTTTTTACGTTATCATTGGATTTTGTATAAATGCGGTAAACTGTACGCCAAAAACAAGGCAAAGCACTTGCAATAATGTCCGTAGTATGATAAAATCTCAATTCGGGAAAGTTATAATATGGTTTACTTCATGGCTTATATAATAAGGAAGGGAAGCGCATGTTCCATTTTTCAAACAGGCATCACCACACAGGAAAAAAGCCAATGAGCAGGGCAAAAGTGTACGGTCTGTTTATGGCTTTGGCTATGCTTTTTACGGCAGGGCTGTGCGCCTGTTCCGCACAGCCGCACGCTGCGGCGGAGACTGCGCCGCAGACGATTGTGGTCGGCATTGATGTGTTTGACCCTTACAGCTATCTGGACAGGGACGGACAGTTTGCCGGTATCGACGTGGAACTGGCGACGGAAGCGTTCTCACGACTTGGCTATGCGCCGGAATTCCGGATGATTTCATGGCCGGATAAAAACAACCTTCTCAGCGACGGAACGATCGACTGTATCTGGTCATGCTTCAGCATGAACGGGCGGGAAACCAAGTACCAATGGGCCGGTCCGTATATGTACAGCCGTCAGGTCGTGGCTGTTCGTGCGGGCAGCGATATTCAGTCGCTGTCCGATCTGGCCGGTAAGCGCATCGGCGTGCAGGCAACCACAAAGGCGGAGTCGCTGTTTCTCGGCGAAATTTCCTCCTTGCTGCCCGAGGTCAAACAGGTCAACAGCTTTGAGACGACAGAGGATATGCTTGCGGCGCTGCGCAAGGGCTATGTAGATGCCGTCGCGGGCCATGAAGCACTGGTAGCCAGGTGGACAAATCAGGATGAAAGCAGTTACCGCGTGCTGGACGAGAGTCCTTACAGCTCCGAACTTGGCGTTGCCTTTGCGAAGGGCACCCATGCGGATTTGGCTGCGCAGCTGAACCAAACCCTGGAGGATATGAAGCAGGACGGAACGATTGGCCGCGTTGCAGAAAAATTCGGACTTGATGCAGAGAAAACTGTGTGGGGGGAACAGGGAAAATGAATGAGAAAAAGCAGTCCGGCAAAAAAAGACTGTTTTTGCTTGTGTTAGCGGCGTTCGGCATTGTACTTTGGATCACATTCACGAATCTGAACCGAATTGCACTGCGTCATACATTGGACGAAACGATTGGTTTTGTAAAGATCCGCTTAGAGCAGTACGAGACTGATGCGGCCAACGACCGCGTGAAAAGCCTTGTCCGCCTGCTGGATAAAACGGTAAGCCTTGGCAATGAAATGACGCTGAAGGAGGGTTTCAGCACACAGGACCTGGACGCTTTTGCAGACGAACAGCGTTTGACCGGTGCGCTTGTATTAGATGAAAACCTGAATGTTGTCATGCAGACCACAAAGGGCGGCGACGCCATGCCGCTGTGGGAAAAGCTGATCGACAGTGCCTATGTGCGCAATATCGTTGAATATCCCAAAAAGACATACTCGACCCGTCTGGAAGAAAATGGGATACTCTATGATTTTGCCGCGGCGGCACGCGCGGATGCACCGGGTATCCTGATCACCTATATACAGAAGGACAATGAGGATATTGGGGATTTGACGGTGGATTCCCTGTTGAAAGGTTTTCCGTTGGAGCTTAGCGGCATCACTACGATCACGGAGAACGGCAGGGTCATCAGCAGCAACAGCAGCGAACAGATAGACAAGACGACAGAGGAATGCCAGGAATTATATAACGGGACCTTCGGTGCCGCGGAGGATGGCATTGTGCGCCTGACCAGCAATCAGGGCGTCTGGTACGGCAGCAAGGAAAATACCGGGAACTATACGCTTTTTGTGTTTTTCCCGGCATCTCAGGTGTTCATGACGCGCAACATTGTCTGTGCATCCTATCTGGCCATTGCCGTAATGGTCTTTTTAACGGCGCTGCTGTGGCAGACCAAAATGGAAAAAGACGCGCTGCGGCAGCACCAGAAGCGCACCGGAATTATCACAGCGCTTGGCACGGCATATACGTCCATTTCGCTGGTGGACTTGAAGAAAAACACCGTTGAAATCGTCAAGAGCGCGTCCGATACGGTTGAGAAGCAGAAACACTTTGCACTGAAACGATTCGTACAGCAGGAGCAAATCGACAAAATTATCGCGGAGCCATACCGTGAGGAGTATCTCGCCTTTGCGGACATGGCGACAGTGGCCGAACGTCTGAAGGGTCACACCTCTTTGGCGCTTGCGGCTCAGACCGTCGACAAAAAATGGATCCTCACGCTGATCACACCGCAGCGAAAAGACGCGGACGGCAACGTAACAGCCGTATTGGTTGCCACCCGCGACGCCACCGAGGAAAAGCGGCGGGAGCAAAAGCAGGAGGATGCCCTGCGCGATGCACTGGCGGCGGCGGAACACGCCAATAAGGCCAAGACGGTGTTCCTGAACAGTATGTCGCACGATATTCGCACCCCGATGAATGCCATTATCGGGTTTACGGCCCTTGCCACGGCGCATATTGACAACATCGACCTTGTCAAAGAGTATCTGCAGAAAATCAGCATATCGGGCCAGCATTTGCTCAGTCTGATCAACGATATTCTGGATATGAGCCGTATCGAAAGCGGCACGGTCAAACTGGACAACGCAGAAGTCCACCTGCCCGATGTGCTGCACGACCTGCGCACGATCATTCAGGGCAATATCAGCGCCAAACAGCTTGACCTTTACATTGACACGCAGGATGTGCACCACGAGGATATTATCACCGATAAGCTGCGCCTGAATCAGGTCCTGCTCAACATTGTGGGCAACGCTGTCAAGTTTACACCGGCGGGCGGTACCATCAATATCCGCGTTGAAGAAAAGCCGTCTGCCCGCAGTGGGTATGCGACCTTTGTTTTCAGCGTGAAGGATAACGGCATCGGTATGTCAAAGGACTTCCAGGCGCATGTTTTTGACTCTTTTACACGGGAACAGACTGCGACAAGAAGCGGCATCCAGGGTACGGGCCTTGGCATGGCCATCTCGAAAAACATCGTAGATATGATGGGCGGAACCATCGCCGTCAAGAGCGAGCAGGGAAAAGGCAGTGAGTTTACGGTCACCCTGGACTGCAAGGTTTGTGCGGAATCGGTGAAATATCAGCCGATCCCGGGCCTGAAAGGCACCCGTGCGCTGGTTGTGGATGATGATGCACAGACCTGCATGAGCGTAAGCAAAATGCTGCGGGAAATTGAGATGGAAGCCGACTGGACGACCTCCGGCAAGGAGGCCATCCTGCGCGCGATGGAGGCGCACAATCAGGGTGCGGACTTCAAGGTTTACATCATTGACTGGCTGATGCCGGATATGAACGGCATTGAGACGGTGCGCAGGATCCGCAAAGTAATCGAACCCGGCACGCCGATCATCATATTGACAGCCTACGATTGGGCCGACATCGAGGATGAGGCCCGGCAGGCCGGTGTCACGGCGTTTGTCTCCAAACCGCTGTTTATGTCGGAACTGCGCGATGCACTGACACGCAAAGAGGTGTCGGGCAAACAGCCCCTTCTGCCCAAGCACGGCGACTATACGGGCAAAAAGGTGCTGTTGGTCGAGGATAATGAACTGAACCGCGAGATCGCAACGGCCATTCTGGAGGAAGCCGGACTGAAAGTGGACGCCGTTGAGGATGGCACGGATGCCGTGGCCAGAATGACCGAGGCTGCGGAGGATAAGTATGATCTGATCCTGATGGATATTCAGATGCCCAAAATGGACGGGTACACCGCCACCCGGGAGATCCGTACATTGCGCAGCAACAAAAAGGCAAACATCCCCATTGTGGCCATGACGGCCAACGCCTTTGAGGAAGACCGCCAAAAGGCACTCAAAGCCGGGATGAATGCACATATTGCAAAACCGATTGATGTAAGCATCCTGATGAGAACACTGGATAAAATTTTCAAACAGAATCCGTGACCGGGTTTACATAGCGTACAAAGGATCTGTACGGCAAAGCAAAAAAGCATATACAGCTGCGTTTATGGCGAACGGCCTCTCGGCGGTTCGCAACGCGATGCTGTATATGCTTTTTTCATAGTCGATCTGTCAGCCGCCCAGCTCCACCATGCGGCGGATGCAGCGCCCGGCTCCCTGCATGACGTCCTGCGGCAGGGTGATTTCCTCGCCGCCGCTGCCCTGCAGGCAATGGTAAATGTCCATCAGGGTGGTCAGCTTCATGTTCATGCAGGTAAGCTGCACGGCCAACGGATAGAACCGCTTTTCCGGGCAGGCATAGGAGAGGTGCTCCACGATGCTGTTTTCCGTGCCGATGATGAACTCTTTGGCATCGGACTTTTCTGCGTAAGCCATAATGCCGGTGGTGGAGCCGACATAATCAGCCTGCTCCACGACCTCGGGGCGGCATTCGGGGTGAACCAGAAGCAGCGCCTCCGGGTGGGCAGCGCGGGCTTTGGCTGCATCTGCTGCCGAACAGATGATATGGCGCGGGCAGCCGCCGTGGTAAAAGGCAAACTGCTTTTCCGGCAGCTGCTTTGCCACATAGCCGCCCAAATTGGGATCGGGGATGAACAGGATCTTATCGTTTTCCAGCGCACTGCAAATTTTCAGCGCGCTGGAGGACGTCACACAGACATCACAGGCTGTTTTCAGCTCCGAAGTCGTATTGATGTACGCTACCACGGCGTAGCCGGGGTACTGCTTTTTCAATTCCTGCAAAGTCGGCAGGTCAAGCTGCTCGGCCATGGGACAGCCCGCCATGGGGTTGGCCAGCCAGACGGTTTTCTCGGGGCTTAAAATTTTGCAGGTCTCGGCCATGAAGCGCACACCGCACATGATGACCCCGTCAGCGTTGGTTTTGGCCGCCTGCACGCTCAGCCCGTAGGAATCGCCGGTGTAATCGGCGACTTCCAGCACAGGCTGGCTCTGGTAGGCGTGGGCCAGAATGCAGATATTCTTTTCCCGTTTCAGGCGCAGGATCTCCTGCTGCAGTTCATGGACAGTCATAATTATGCCTCGTTTTCTTTCTTCAATGCTCCCACGGTTGCAGCGGAGCCAGAAAACCGTGCTCTTGCAGTTCTTTTTCGATCAGGTTCAGCCTGTCCGGGGTGGCCGCCTCCACCAGATGATAGTGGTAGCCGTCGGTGGCGGTGGACAGCACCGTGGAGGAGCTGTCCTCAAACGATTGCAGAAATTCCCGCACGTCCTGCCGGGAACGGATGTCCATCTCGGCGGTGATGCGGCCATAGACCCGGTGGCTGATGCTGATATTTTTTACCCGGCCGCCACAGTCCACAATCAGGTTCAGCTCCTGCCCGGTCCGGTCCGGTGTGTGGCGCACCTTGAACTCCCGTGTGCAGCCGGCGGGCTGAGCGGGCTGATCCAGCACATAGCCGCGTGCGGTGGAAATAATTCCGGGGTGTGATGCCCGTATGACCGCCAGATCCTGCACGATGACCTGACGGCTGACGCCGTAATGGGTAGCCAGCGTGCGGGCGGCAAGAGGCGCTCCGGCATGGGCAAGCTGCTGCAAAATGGCGGCGCGGCGCTCGGCGGTGGTCATATCAGGCCTCCTCCTCGGTCAGGGGGCGCAGATGCTTCATGGAAAGATCCAGAATGGGGGCCGAATGGGTCAGGGCACCGCTGGACACATAGTCAATGCCGATGTCCCGCAGACGGGCAATGTTTTCCCGCGTGACATTGCCGGAGCACTCGGTCTTGGCGCGGCCTGCAATCAAAGTCACAGCCCTGCGCATATCCTCGTCGCTCATGTTATCCAGCATGATGATGTCCGCACCGGCTTCCACGGCCTCTTTGACCTGCTCCAGCGTTTCAACCTCCACCTCGATCTTGCGGACGAAGGACGCATACTGTTGGGCCATCTTGACGGCCTTCGCCACGCCGCCGGCAGCGCCGATGTGGTTATCCTTCAGCAGAACGCCGTCGGACAGGCCGGTGCGGTGGTTGCTGCCGCCGCCAACGCGGACAGCGTACTTTTCAAAAATGCGGTTGTTGGGGCTTGTCTTACGGGTGTCCAGCAGGGTGATGCCGGTTCCCTCCAGCAGGGCAGACAGCTGATGGGTATAGGTGGCAATGCCGCTCATTCGCTGCAGGTAGTTCAGCGCAACGCGCTCACCGGAAAGCAGGGCGCGTATATCGCCCGTAACAACGGCCAGCTTCTGGCCGGGCTTGACGGTATCGCCGTCCCGGCAGAAGAATTCCACTTTGGCGCCGGGGTCCAGCAGCGTAAAGACGCGGGCATAGACCGCCAGACCGGCAACAATGCCGTCCTCCTTGGCAATCAGATCCACGGTGCCGGGGCAGGCGTGGGGCATGACGGCGTTTGTGGAAACGTCCTCCTCCGGAATATCCTCCCGCAGGGCTTGCAGCAGCAACGGGTCTATATGCAGCAGCTGGGTGATCTCATTCATGGTTTTTACTCCTCTCAATAGCGGTCAGGACCTCCTGCCGATACGCGGCAAACAGCGGTTCCTGTTCACGGTATGGGGCCAAATCGGGCTTATCGCCTGTAAAGACAGGCGGTTCTCCGTATAGTATATCATCTGCCGCGCGCTGTGCAAAGACCAAAGATTCCAGCAGGGAATTGCTGGCCAGCCGATTGCGTCCATGCACACCGTTGCAGCAGGTCTCGCCGCAGGCATACAGCCGGGGCAGTGCTGTGCGGCTGCTCAGGTCCGCCGTGATGCCGCCCATAAAATAATGCTGGGCCGGTACAACGGGGATCGGTTCATGGATGGGGTCGTACCCCTCCTCCTCGCAGCGCTCCAGGATGTTGGGGAAATGTTCACGGATAGCCGCCTCACCGATGGGGCGCATATCCTCCCACACATGGTCGGTGCCGTCCTTTTCCATCTGCGCACGGATCGCTGCGCTGACCACGTCGCGGGGCTGCAATTCGTTGGTAAAGCGGTTCCCGTTTTTATCCAGCAGCAGAGCGCCCTCACCGCGAACCGACTCCGAAATCAGAAAGCGACGGCCTTTTCGGTGGCTGTACAAAGTCGTGGGGTGGATCTGGATATAGTCCAGGTGCTCACAGGCAACGCCGTGGCGCAGGGCCATGGCGATGGCGTCCCCCGTGATGTGGGGGAAGTTGGTGGAGTTTTTATATAACCCGCCGATGCCGCCGCAGGCCAGCACCACCGCCCCTGCCCCGATGGCTCGCGGTTCGCCGTCCGGGCCGGCAGCAATGACGCCGCCGCAGGCCGAGGCATCTGCGAAGAAATCCAGCAGGGTCGTATGCTCGCGCAGTTCGATGTTCTCGCAGCGCAGGACCTCGTTCAGCAGGGTCTGGGTGATCTCGTGGCCGGTAATATCCTCATGGAACAGGATGCGCGGGCGGGAGTGCGCACCCTCCCGGGTAAAGCGCAGGGCCCCGTGGTCATCCCGCGCAAAGCGGACGCCGCGGCGCACCAGATCCCGGATGATCGAGTTGGAGGAACGAATCATCAGGTCTACTGTGGCGGGGTTGTTCTCGTAATGGCCTGCCCGCATCGTATCATCAAAAAAGGGGCGGTAGTCTGCCTCGCCATGCTGCATGCAAATGCCGCCCTGCGCAAGGAAGGAGTCGCTCTCGTCCGCCTTCTGCTTCGTAAGCAGAAGAATGCGGTACCGCGCAGGCAGATTCAGGGCGCAGTAAAGGCCCGCAGCGCCGGTGCCGACGATGACTACGTCAAAATAGTCATCCATATTAGCCATTTTCATGTGGTTTCCTCGGTTTCTTCTGTAATTCCAACTTTGACAGTATAGCACCGTTCATTACATGTGTCAAGACACCTGTAATGATATAATGTGCGGTACACCCCGGCATAAAAAAGCAGCAGGAACACCGCTATATGCTGCAATGTTCCTGCTGTTTTTATTCTATACATTGGCCGCTGCAAAGCATTACAGATCGTTCCGCAGCTTTACGGCACTCCGTTCGGCGATGCACTGCTTTAAGGCGTTGATCATCTTGGTTTCGTCCAGCGGTTTGGCCAGGTGAATATCCATGCCCGCCAGTCGGCTGTCCATAATGTCCTCGGAAAAAGCATTGGCGGACATGGCAATGATGGGGATGATTTCCGCGTCGGGGCGGTTCATGGCGCGGATGGTTCTGGCGGCGTCCCAGCCGTTCATGCGCGGCATCATAATATCCATATAGATCACGCCGAAATAGCCGGGTGCGGACTTTTCAAACAGCTCTACAGCCTCCTGTCCGTCGGCAGCGCGGGTCACCTCCATATCGCTGTTTTCCAGCATACAGCAGGCAATTTCCATATTCAGCTCGTTATCCTCTACGACCAGCGCACGGAGCCCCTTGACGGAAATATCATCCGTTACCTGCACCGCGGGCTTGAGATCATCCTGCCTGCCGATCTTGAACGGCAGCTTGGCCGTGACCGTAGTTCCCTCGCCGGGCTTGCTCTGCAGGGTGATGCTGCCGCCCATTCTGTCAACCAGTTGTTTTACGATGGCCAGGCCCAGACCGGTTCCCTGATAGGTAGAACGGCTCGTCACCTTTTCCTGCGTGAACATATCAAAAGCGTGTGCGGCAAATTCTTCACTCATGCCGATGCCCTGATCCCGGCAGACAAAGGTGACAAGTGCGTGCTCCTCATCCAGCTGTTCTTCGCCGCCCCAAACGGTGATCGTGCTGCCTGCCGGACTGAACTTGATGGCATTGTCCATAACGTTGGAGAGGATCCTGCCGAGGTACACCGGGTTTCCGATTACGAACGGATGCCGGATCTTGTCCTTATCCCATGCAACCTGATACCGAATGTCTTTTTCTGCCGCTTTTTTATGATACGTCCGGTTCAGGTCGCGCAGCACGGCAATCAGGTCAAAGGTCACTTCCTGCTTCTTGAGCTCGCCGCTCTGGAGCTTGTTCATGTCCAGCACGTCATTGACAATGCTTACCAGGTATTGCACCGATTCCATCGCTTTATCGCGGATTTTCTGCTGCATTTTCGGGTCGTCGGCATATTGGTTGCCCATGTTGATCATACCGATAATACCGTTCAGCGGGGTGCGGATGTCATGGCTCATTGTGGCAAGGAACCGCGTTTTCATTTCGGATTCACGCTTGGCCGCTTCTGCGGCAAAACGCAGGTCCTGCTCGCGGCGTTTTGTGCTGCTGATACTGCGCACCGTGCACAGCACATGGGTCACATTGCCGGCCTCGTCCCGTTTCTTTGCAATGAAACGCAGGGAATGCCAGCTCCCGTCGCACATGCGGTATTCTGTGGAGATATATTCTTCGTTTTTCAGTCTTTCCGCAAAGGTGGACACATTCAGGAAACGGCGGACCAGGTCGCGGTATTCGGGCGCCACAGTGGCATCACAAAGCTGATACATCTTCTCCGAGGCACAGCCGTTGTTTCCGGTCAGGCGGTGCGTCTCATCATCGTTGGAGATTTCCTCAAAAAAGTCGCGCTGCAAATCAATGCGGTAGATGGAGCAATAGCTTTTGGCGATGGCGGAAATGATCTCGTTGTTCAGCCGGGCCTCATCCAGCGCCTGCTGCAATTGGGTCTGGGCCGCCTTTTCCTTTTCCATAATATCATCTATGTAGCGGAAGGCGAGCAGGATATGGAATACATTCTGTTCGGAATAGATCTTGACTGCCTGCGTCTCAAAATACTGCTGCCCGCTGGCATTCGGAACGCTCTTGTAGTGATAGGTTGCTCTGTCCGCCTGTGTGAGAAGTTTTTTCATATTGGCGCAGGTGAACCAGCTTATGAACTCGGGTCTATCCTTTTCGGACACAAAACACTCTGCATACCGATGGGCATACTCGTCAAAATTTGTATAGACCTCCCTCTTTTTGTTCAGTATAACATCTGCGTTGGTGTTTTCGCCCAGCTTCAGCGGAACGAATCCGCCGGTATTCAGCTCAATATCATACACAACCGTAAAATCTATGCACAGCTTATCCAGCAGCTGTTTGTCGCGCTTTTCCTTTTCCAGGGAGTCCTGCAGTTTTCCGTTCTGCACACGCACCCGCAGGGTAAGCGCGGCCAACAGAACAAGCAGCAGCAGCAAAGTCACGGCAATCACCAGCGTAGCCATTGGATGCAGCTGGATCAGCATTTTCAGCGTCATATCCGATACGCTGTAAGATGTGTAGCCGGAGGCGATATTCTCGATGGTTTTGTCCGGCATTGCGTAGATCGCCTTGGTGAGTACGCCCGCCAGCGCATGGCTGATCGAAGGGGCGACGATGATGCGGTACCGGAAGGAGGGCTGATTCAGCAGGGTATAGACAAGACTGCCGCTTGTGTCATCGCTCACAAATTCCTGTGCCATGTAATAGTACACAA
>ERZ869983.621-NODE-621-length-11394-cov-9.562517_pt1 | contig 11394 bp, 12 predicted proteins | sample MGYA00521106_ERZ869983 | MGnify/ENA primary metagenome ERZ869983 (study PRJEB32232, sample SAMN07284972) | human gut metagenome | biome: human-associated habitat; material: feces | host: Homo sapiens | place: Tanzania | collected 2014-04-05 ...
TATTTCCCATGAAGAATGTTGTAAATTAGTACTATCCACAACGATAACAGGTAATTTAATTATTCGTATTTTTTCCCGATAATGTAAATCGAAACTACCATACCACCTAATATCATAATTAAGAAAATGTTATTTAAAATATCCCATAAAGCTATATTGAAACAATTGATTATTATAATGCTTGCAAGAGGATATAGAACAACCGTTGCAAGTGTCCATATTTTTAAAGTTGTGCAGATGTATATCCAATTTCCATTGTTAAAAGATAAACCAACTAGATGTATTCTAAAAATTCCTTGTGAAACATAATTTATCTTGTTGGCATCATAATATGTTGGTAATATGTCTTTTGCAAAGAAACAAAACCATGCACCAAATAAAAGCATTACCCCGGTAACCAGCAATATATCCCCTTTCATCTCAGCTAATGAACTTCCAGATACAACTAACATAATAATTTCTGTAATAGATATAAAAAGGCATAACAAATATGCTAATATCCAGTTTTTTCTATGTTGATGAATAGAATCCCTAACAGACATATCGAGAGAACCTACTACCAATTCCTCGATTTCTTTTCTATCAATATTTTTCTGTGTATCTATTTTTTCTCCACGTAACAATTCTGTAACGGTAACATCTAATATATCAGCTATTGGTATGAGTAATACGACATTAGGCATACTAAGACCACGTTCCCATTTGCTGACCGTTTTATCTGATACATATAATTTTTCAGCCAAATCCTTTTGAGTTAAATTCTTTTTCTTTCTTAATTCGGTTACAAATAAACCGAATTTTTCATTACTAATTTGATACATATATCCACCTCCTGCACACATATTATAATGGGAGTATGCATAAATCAATCGACTAGCAGTAGAATTGTAATATGCTTCTTCTTTGCCCCCTTATAAACACCAAAGCTGAACAAATAGGATTTTTCTTCCTACCTGTTCAGCTCTTTGTTTACCTGTAAATCAGTTCTTTCAACACAATCTATTCTGCAACATTCCATATTTCCCATAATGCGGTTCTTCATCTATACTGACAAGATTCGGATAGTAAATTCCGTCTGCTCCAAGTGTGTAGGTTCCAGCCATTTTTTCAAATGTGCTTTTCATATGTTATTCCTCCGTGTTGAAGAAATAATACAAATAAATAGCTGCTTACTGACCCATTATTGCAAAATTTCTTGTCTAAGTCATCAATTTACGGTACTTTCGTTGTCCCAACAAAGTTCCTGTATCTCCCTGTCTCCAAAATACACCGGAAAACGAAAATGCATTACCTGTAATTTTACAAAACGTTTACTCTTCTAAGAAGTCATTAATATCCTTTATCCATGCATCATCTTTCATGGAAAAGCATTCTATAAAATGACCGAAATTACTACTTCCTTTTATTGTATCATCAGAGGGTAATTTCTTGATGCGTTCTTTCATTTTCATGTAATTCTCTTTTGTAATTCCAGAAAACAATTCCTGTCTTTGATCTTCTCTTCCTTTGTAATTTTCTACTCCAGTTAATTCAAAAATAATTGGAGCATTTTTCTTTTTCTGATGTGATTTCAGCATAATTTCATCCCAATGTTCAATAATAATTTGCATTGTACATGGATTTCCATAAATCACAACTTTGTCAGCAGCATTCTCAACTCCATGAAACTCGTTGATTTTTCTTTTAATATCAACATATTGCTCATAAGGTTTTCTATCGGTGTCACAAAAAACCAGTACTACATCATAAGAACCATTCTGATACTTATCTTGATATCGTGCTGGAATATTTCCATTACCTTCCGCATTCTCCAACGTAAACTTGTAATTCTCGTTCCACACATCTAATGAGATCAGCTTATCAAGATATTCATATTCTTCATCGCCCTCACATATAATGCATACTTTACTACCGGAAAAAATCCAAGGAAGTTTATTTGCCATCCGCAAGTACCTCCTTTTTATTTCCTTTGATACTTAGCAAAGAACGAATCAGTTCTGGATCAGGTAAAGCACCTAATACACCTTTTCTGTATTTCTCCATAATATCCGTTGTATCACGAACTCCTTGCTGTGCTGTAAATTCACCTAAAGAATATAAATACACACCATCCTGATCTTTATGAACGAACCAAATTTGTTCTTTACGGAACATTTTCTTGCAGTCCATAAGATTTATATCATGGACTGTAAAAATTAGCTGTGAATTAGAATTCAATTCGTTATTGAACATAGCAACAATGGCTCTCGTTAATTTAAAATGAATACTACTATCCAATTCATCAACGACAAGAATTCTGCCATTTTCCAATCCTTCAATAATATAACTTGCAAGTGCTGCAATTTTCTTAGTACCTGTAGAATCAAACAAAATACTCGGTACTGGAATTCCTTTATATACAGACACTAATCTAATTTGATCTATAATCTGTTCAGGTATATTAAGTACTTTCTCCTCAGGTCTTTCATCCATATTCTCAACTTTGACATGGATTTTATCCATATCTACATACGCATAATCATCCATATAAAGATCCGCATTTTTAATAAACTCAACAACTTTTTTCTGCAAGTCATTTTTGTTCTTCATTAAATTGATTGTTCTTTCCATTGGAATATTGTTCATATCAACAATATCAACCTTAGATGCAAATTTCACAATGAGTTCTTTCATTTCTGCTAAATACTTAAACTTACTCGTATCAACCAAATATACTAACAAATTGCTTTGAGAAACCAACGGAATCATTTTTGTAAGTTCTTCATCTTCATATTGATAATTTGAGTTAACACTATCCTTCAACAACCAAACAACTTCTTTTTCGTTGCCATATTGATCTTTTAAAATTTCTTTAAACTCCTCATATGGATACTCTTTCTTCATTGTATCGTACCAAAAATCATACGAAAACTCTCTGCCATCCACCAAAAAAGAAATTCCCATTTGGCAGATTGAACTCTTCGTAAAAATATTGGATTTTATTGCTGGATTCTGATTCAAAAAAACGTTTACAATACTACGTATACATTTAACCAAGCAAGTCTTTCCTGCATTATTTGGTCCATAAATCCCTGCCGTTTTCAAAATATTAAAGTTATTCTCTTTATGCACATTAGATGCAAACTTTTTGTTTCTCATATCCGCCTTCATCGAGAACACTATAGGTTCCGAAAAAGAAAAACAATTATTCACTCTTACTTCTATTATCATATCTTCATACCTCCAACAGAAATCTTTTCTGTTATATCTGTATCCATAATATATCACAGCATTATTTTTTATGCAATATTTTTTCATAAAATTTAAATAAATGTATTCGTCATGTATACTTATCAAGCTGCCTGCACTTAATTTGTCGTTTCGCTTCAATAAAAAATGGATAACGACTCCGAATTTTTCAATCACGCGAGCCAGAAAATCCACGCATCATTCAAATGCTATATTCTATTCCATGCTCCCCTACTTCTAAATCACGAATTTTCATAGATTTTTAAACCCAATTGACATATTTTCACCCAAAACATATAATAATGATAGAGACAGAAAGACCTGTCATCAAAAATATTGCCCGCCCACCATTGGCGACTTATAAATGATTGGCTCGAAAATATTGTTCGCTTACCGGAAGCGTCTAATAAATGTCCGGCTTAAAAATTATTTAGAAATTATTTTTATTTACAGTAAAGCCAATCTCTGTCCGGACTTCAAATATCAGTGAAACACCCGGTATTTCAAGTGCTATATCAAAAGGAGTTACCCATTCATCCGTGTTATCTGAATGATCATTATCACAGTCAAGTGGGATGCAGTCAGAGAATTCAAAGTTGTCCTTACTGCGATAGTTTCCTTTATATTTTGCAGTCACATAATCTATCTTTGTTGCCGTAATAAAGGAGTCCTTGTCGGTAACAATTATCTTGTTAGGATACAAACAGTTCCCACTATTACCGACACAATCTGCTGTATCGTTTTACATTCTTTACATTGTTTTCAATATCTCCTGCATATGGACTGCACACATACACCAAAGGAAGATAGACAGCCTTTTTATCAGCTGCCATTTCCTCACGGTGGATGTTGATAAGAGCCTCATATATGGTCGGATCAAAGTACCCTTCGTGATTAAACTTATCAACACCCATATCTCTTAATCCTCCTGTTTGATAACTGGTAAGATGCCCTTGCTCTTCAGAAGGTCATAAAGGAAAAGTCTGCCCTTCTGTGTCCAATAGGTATGCATCACACTTCTACTCTCATCAATTGCATAGGTACGTGATTGTGTGTATCCGCATTCTGCATACTGCTGATATAAAAGCCATGTCTTTCTGAACTTGTACTGAACCCCAAGTTCATGAAGAAGTTCATTAAACTTGCGACCACTCATGCCGTAATCCTTTGCAATCTGTGTAATAGGAACCGTGTTCTTGTTCTGTAAAATAAGGTCATAGTAGCTTGCCTTTGGCTGCATCTCTGCAATCTGCTGGCGCTGAATAAGCGTCTGACATTCAAGCTGTTTTCTTCTCTCTCGTTCTTCCTTAAGCTGTGTAAGTGCCGCAATCGCAAGATCAGGATTTTCCAAAATCTCATCGATGGCATACATTCCATGCTTGCGGATAGCCGGAAGAACCTCTGCCGTTACCCAATACTTGAACTTCTTCGCATTAGACATTTTGCTTGAAAGGATAAGACTGTAAAGACCTGACTCATTGATAATGATGGTTTCCTTATCCTGATTACCATCAAAGAGCATGACCTTATGTCTGTCCTCTTCATCTACATGACGGGTAATATCTCGACTACCGTTTTGGTACCCAAGGATGTCAGCTACATCCTTGCCGACAAACATAACCTCACCGTTTACAATTGCTGTTCTTACAGAGCCAAACTCTGTGCTGTTAAATACTTGTAATTCCATACGAATTACCTCCTTAAATTAATTTTCTCGGAGGTGTCACCCTCCTAGCTGGTAGCCTTGGTAGAAGGGTCAAAAGGACGTTTTTGAAAAAATTTTTTTTAATTTGTTGATTGCACGTCTGTAACGATGACTGACATTATTGGCATCATCATCGATTGAGGCTGCATACTCGCCAACGGTATATCCGTCAAGTGCAATGGCAATAACCATATCTGCTACTGCAGGTTTAAGAAGACTTCTCAATGTTTCACAGCATTCTTCGTATTCAAGCTGGTTATGTACGCCATCAATAGAAATGTTAAAGGCTGACTTATCAGCTGCTCTGAACATGATTGCCTCTTCTGTGTTGACCTCAACTGTCCCATCCTTGCTCTTCATATAAGCGTTGCCAGTATGACGGTCATGCTTGTGCCAGCTGTTGTAATCGGGTCTGCTAAATCTCTCTTCAATTACATCTTGGATTCTCTTTTCGTAGTCTTCCTGACTTTCTTCTTCTGAAATGGAGATATTTAACCATTTCTCCAATTCCATATTTTCGACCTCAAGTGTCTGATACTCGTTCTCGTAACGAATCTTGATTTTCATAAAGTTCCTGCCTTTCTGCCTGGTTCTTGCAGAAGGGCATAGGAAACAAATAGGGTCGGTGCTTATAGAAGTACCGACCCATGAATTGCCTGAAAAAGGGCATAAGGAAATAAGGGTACTTCTATCGCACCATTCACAGGTTGTCCTGTGATTGATACCGATATCTGTATCCCAATGCCCTTATAGCTAATCAGGCCTTGTGATATTATTTGCTGAGTGATGTTTTTACCTTATATAACGATTCTTGATTTCGTTAACTTGGATCACATCGGAGTTATTACTTAACTCTGTAATTAGTATATTGAAAAGCAAAAAGTAATTGAAGATAGCAAGTTTTAACATTACTTTTACGTTTTAGTAATGGATAATGTGTTGTGATTTGAGTTATTAAAGAGTATAATTAGTACATTCCATATAATTTACCATTACTATTTTCATACAAAAAAATAAAGCCATGACATAAGCCATGACTTTTCGACCATAGAAAGGAGCCCAAAATGCCCCAAATCAAAGAAAGTTTTTTTGAAAATATTTTATTTAAGTTTGAAAGTTGCAGCTGCGACTGCGTTGAAGATATAGAGCACATTGCTCCGGGAGCAGAACCTATCAGCAAATTCAAGCTACAGGCAATACCAGAACATCCTGTCCTCTTTGGTTATGCAGCTAAAGACGGATTAGTCCGCATTGCACCCAACGGGACAATCGAAGAAAGAAACATTCTCGGTACTCTGATGTCTCTTGCAAATAAGCCTACCAAGGAACTCGTATCATTTATGAAAGACAATGGTTTCCTATTTCCTGTTTGTGCAGGCACCTATGAAGTATTTGATGAGATATCTCTATACGGAATAATCAACCGCTTAAAAATGACTGTAAAGTTAATGACTGCCGCAAATGAGATCAGAAAGAATTACAAGAAGATTTGTGACCTAACAATTTCTTTATTGTTCTCTGAGGATCTTACAATAAAAACCGACTCTATGAAAAATACCTACTCCAGCTGCCATCATAAATATGTAGATACACTTATGAATCCACCTGTTCAGTTATCTTACAGCAGACAACAAGAAGCATTTGAAGGAGACACCTATAGTATCACCGATTGCATATATGGTTCTTATGCTCTTAACATCCAAGATTACAATAACATTATTGGTGGCTACTCTTCTATTCCAGGGTATCAGAGTGGATTTTATCAGAACATCACTTCGATGTTTGTTAATTATGAAAAACCGGATATGACCAAGAAGATTTCTGATTTCCTCTTCCATTTCCTTTATGAAATGAACGGAAATAGTTCCGGGGAGTTTTCTGATGAAATGAAGTCAGCACTGATTGAAATCGCAAAATACATAATCGGAGAAGAGATTAATGCTAACCTTGATGGTATCCATCCTGTTTATAATTCAGAAACAATGACCCCATCATGGAAAGTAGATTCACTTCTTTGTGCAGCTTACTTCTCCATATTCTATTTGAAACCAGACCTCGAATTGTATCGTCCTTGTGACAATCCTAGATGTGGCCGCTACTTCCTTGTAAAGACCACTTCAACAAGAAATCGTTTCTGCAGTCAAGCGTGTTGCAACAGAGTCACTCAAGACCGTTACAGAAAACGAAAAAGAGAAAAAGAAGGCTTATAAGAAAAGAACCTCTGTCTGCAATCATCTGCAAACAGAGGTTTTATAATATTATGCTATTTTTATATTTAATCTAAATTGTAGGAACCACTATCTTCTGCAGCCATAGAATCAACAGGCTTAATACCTACATAAGATACAGGTTTAAGAATAGGAATAGGAGTCTCTCCAGTAGATTTAATTTCATCTCTTTCAAGAACTGCCTCTATACATTCTGCAAGAGCAACCTTTTCCTTTATCGGCTTACCAGAATAATGATACATCAGATACCTCGTATCCATGACGATTCCCTGGATTCGTTCATAGTATTTCTTATTGTATCTCCAGTCACCAACTGCCTCTCCGATATTGCCAACAACTGATGTAAGCTTGAAATGGTTCTTTGCCATATTGTATGGCATGATAAAGGCATTGAATAACGAGTTAGTATCTACACCTTTATATTTTTCCAAATACTCACCGTATGTAATTTGCTTATTGATTGATGAACCGTTAGGCAGATGATCTGGAATGCCTGTCCAACCATATTTATAACATTTGGCATCAAGAATATAGTACTTACCGTTGTAAATCATGATAGTATCCGGCATCAAAGGTCTCTTCTCTTTATACTTGCCATAATCAAGCAACCACCTTGAACGAGGGAAATATTTCTCTTTGCCTTTTTCTCCAAAGGCTCTATCGATTAGTTTCTCCCACACATGGTCAAAATCATCAGTGCCAAAGTAAAACTGCTTATCTGAAGTCTGCTCATCCATGTACTCAAGCATATCCTTCATACCTCGGAATAAAGATTTCTTCTTATCATCATTAGTAGCAGCAAGTTTGCTTTGAACAATTCTGATTGAAGTTTTCACATCCGGGTGTGACCCTGGTTCTTCCGGCATATACGGAACATACAACCATCCAAGTCTCTTGAATGCCTCATAAACACAGAATCTATTAATCTGAGTTATTTCCTTTGTGTCATTCGGTGTTGATGAGCGAACCTCGAACTGTGTAAATACAAAAGAACTCACACCGTTTCTGCTTTGAACAAGAGGCATTTGCTTTCTTGCGGTTCTAGCCCAATCCTGTTTCCCAGTTTGAGCTGTTATGTACACTTGCTCTTTTTCAACATAATAAGTTCCGCCAATTGAAAAATAATACTCAATAACACTCTTATATGCGTTGATTGGAAAATCAACCGTCTGCGGTGCTGCAAACTTATTGATAGCAAGTAAACGGTCATCCTTTGTTGTAAACTCAGACAGTACTTGTATTAAGTGCTTAATATCCGTTCTGATCTCGGCATCGGTTTCCGGCAGTTCATATCCGATAGGGAAATAGACCATAGCATTATCTGAATCTGCTTTGATACCTACAAAACGGTCACCATCTTCATTTGTGTTAATATGGCAGTGCTTTTTGATATCATATTCCATGATTGAATTCAAAGCTGAGCCTAAATCCATCTATCATCACCACCTTACTCTTCGTCTTCTCCTATAAAGGCATCCTTCACATTGTCTTTGAAAACCTTAAATCTATCTAATCCCTGTGCATACATGAATGCACGGATAACCTGCTCAAGGCTCTGGTATTCTGTAACCTCAAAGATTACTTCACGATTAAACTTAAATGCATCATCCCATAGGTACTTAATTACCTTTTCAGGGAACTTTCTGTTCTGTCTTATAGCATCACGGATAACAGCAATCTGTGTTTTCTCATCATCTGTAAGAGTACCTTTGCTTTCCTTTTTGCGAAGTGCATCGTATACTTTTAAATCCCCCATCGCATCATTGAACTTAAGATCACGAAGATGAACAAAGTATGCTCCAAGTCTCTTATCTTCTGCAGATGTCATTCTAGCACTGTTGCCAACAATAATCTTATTGATTTCTACACAGAAATTTCTCCATGTAACTGTAGTATCAAGAATTTCTGCATCTGCAAGTATTGAGTCAACATTAGCAAAATCATTTTCAATAAGACGCATATCCCATCTACGCTGAAATGCTGTATCTAATGTGAAAACATTCTGATCTGATGTATTCATTGTTCCAATGATAGAAAGATTTGAAGGAATACGAACCTTATCTGTCTTTCTTTCCTTACCATACATCTCTTCAGCAATATTCATATTTGTAATTCCATACTCACTTGTACCAATTGGATATCCGTCATCACCAATATCACGAATTTCTACCTTACGGTCAAGTAACTGGAATGACTATACCAGAAAGCAAGGTCTAATCTATCAGGAAGTGATGCTTCCTCCAATGGCTCCATCGGAATGGAATGAACGAGAACAACTCTGGAACGCTGTGGAAGAAACCGAAAAGACCAAAGACAGCCGACTGGCAAGAGAATTTGTTGTCGCACTCCCTGTTGAGTTGGATAAAGACAGCAATATTTCTCTTCTTCAGGATTTTATTAAAAAGAATTTTGTAGATATGGGGATGTGTGCTGATTTTGCCATTCACGATACAGATGGTCACAATCCCCATGCACACATTCTTCTTACTGTCCGACCACTAAATGAAAATGGAACATGGCAGTATAAAACAGAAAAAGAATATCTCTGTATCAAAGATGGAGAAGAAAAAGGATTTACTGCTTCTGAATTTAAAACTGCTCAGAAACAGGGATGGGAAAAGCAATATCGCTATAAAGTTGGGAAAAAGAAAGAATATCTGACTTCCTCTGTTGCACAGGAAAAAGGATATGAACGGATTGATAAACACCCCAAGAGCAGCCGATATGGCAGACAAAATCCTATTTCCGAACAATGGAACAGTGATGAACAACTTTACATCTGGCGGGCAAACTGGGCAGATGCCGTAAATGAAATGCTTACTCGTAATCAGATAAATGCCGCCATTGATCACCGCAGCTTTGCAGCTCAGGGAATCACCGAACAGCCAACCATCCATGAAGGCTACATTGCCCAGAATATGGAAAAAAAAGGCATGATAGCAGACCGCTGTGAAATCAACCGTCAGATTCGTGCGGATAACAAAATGCTCCGAGAATTAAAAGCAAAGGTAGCAAAACTAACTGAAGCTGTAGAAAAGTCTATTCCAATAATAGCTGAAACGTTAGAAGCGATCCGCAATCATATGATTTTTACACAGTATCATTTACTTCATAATGAGATGCAAAAAGAAGTAATTCATGATTGGATGAATCATTTTTATCCAATACTGAATAAATACAACACAGTTAAAAAGAAACTCAAAGCTAAAGTTACGGAACGGAAAGAACTGAATGTGCAAAAGGATAAAACCAGTATTTTGAATCCCATCCAGCATATAAAATTAAATCAGCAGCTTACTACTATTACCGAAGAAATCGAAGAACTGAAATCAAGGAAAGAGCAGCTAATCTTCCAGGCAGAATGCTCTACCGATAAAGATATGACGAATCTATCCAAGAAATACGACCAGATGAATAACAATCTTGATATCCTAGATTCTCAGGACATCTCGCTCAAAAAACAGCTTGAAAAAGATGCCGCCGCTTTCCGGGAAGAAAAATTTCGTCCTGAACCTGAACAGTATACAGAATTGCTGGACACCAGAATCCAGATACGTCCTGATTTCCGGGATAAGCTGATCGAGCAGCTCAAAGGTACTTTTGGTAAGTATTATGACTATCACCACCGTGATATTGCAGCCAATGAGGTGGATTATCTCAATGTGGAGGATCCTGATGTTTTCTCCCATCGTGCATGGGAACTTGAATATCAGAGGAAACAGGAGATGCGACGAAATCATCCTTCTAAAATTAAGAAAAAATCATATGGTATGGAATTATAACCATCTTTGAATAGATAATATGTTCTTACAAATCTCTTGTTCAAAAAATGAGTTCTTTTCAAAAAGCGTATGGATTTAAAACTTCCATACGCCTTTTTATATTCCGCTCTTCAAATTGTCTAAAAGTTGACTAAAAATATATCACCGTTCATACGATGCAATAATTTCTTTGCTATCTGCCGTTTTATAATCAATTGTTCCCAAATTACCAATCAAATCAAATGTCATATCTGCATTAACCTGCAATTCATCTTCAAGCTTGAATGCAGACGGCTCATCTTTTAGAAAAACTGTTAATCCGTAAGGTTCTGTTTCCGACTGTATCTCTATACTGTCATATGAGTATCCTTCTGGATACGCTTGACTGCTTACAATATTTATAACATTCGAAGAATCTCCTACATAATCTGTCTTATACTGCGATAGATCAGGAATTTCGTACAGTTTTTCT
>ERZ869983.624-NODE-624-length-11387-cov-7.065959_pt1 | contig 11387 bp, 15 predicted proteins | sample MGYA00521106_ERZ869983 | MGnify/ENA primary metagenome ERZ869983 (study PRJEB32232, sample SAMN07284972) | human gut metagenome | biome: human-associated habitat; material: feces | host: Homo sapiens | place: Tanzania | collected 2014-04-05 ...
ATGGCAAAATATCTTTCATGGGATATGCTTTTCAAAAAATCATATTACGCAACAGCCAGAGATGAACTTGAAAAAAATAAGGATTCCATGAACGAACTTGAGTGGATCGGAAAAAATTTATAAAGCACACACCAAATTCAAGTTTGTCAAACTGATAAAATCCCTTTAGGAACTAAAGTGGTTATTTCCTGTGTACTTGCTGTCCGCTAACGGTTTTGATAAATCGTTTGCTGCCAGCAACTTTGAAAAAACAGAATACCGAAAATCAGATCGTTGACTGATCGCACTATGCGAATAGTTAGTGGTCTGATTTTATTTGCATCTTAATGTTAGATTTTGACAACTTACACTAAGGTTTATAGACAAATAATTTTGAATAGTATATAAAAAAGTAGAGGGTGATTTTGATGAAGGTGAGTATTGAACAAATTGAATGTCTTGAAGAAGAGAGAGTGTCGATTTATTGTCATGATGATCAATCGAATTGGGTAAAGAATGTTAAAGAAGCTGCATTAGGACAAGTTGTTGTGTGTGGGTATAAGGCAAATGTAATGTATCGTTTAAATTTATTAGACGTCTTTTATTTTGAAGTGGTGGATGGAAATAGTTTTATTTATATGCAAAAGGATGTGTATTCGGTGAAAGAAAAACTATATGAATTTGAAAAGATGAGTTGTCGAAGTCCATTGTTTCGTTGTAGTAAATCCATGGTATTAAATGCAGACAAAATTGATTATGTGCGTCCATCTTTATCGGGTCGTTTTGAAGCAGTTTTATCGAACGGAGAGATTGTGATTGTATCAAGAAAGTATGTACAAGATCTTAAAAGATCATTAGGTATATAGGAGAAAATTTACTTATGAAAGATATTGTATTTTGGCTAAGAAAATTTGTGATGATTTACGGCATTATCATGATATGTACATTTTTTATGTGTTATTTTTTTAATCCCACTTCGACATTACCTGTCGTATCCTTTTTTGGACGTATTATTATATTTACAATTCTAGGTATGTTGACATTATTTGTTTATTATTCAAAAGAGGAATTAACACAAAAACAATGGTGGATTCGAACTCTATTACATATTGTTATATTAGAAGTTGTTTTCTTGCCATTAGCTCACCTATGGCATTTCTGGTATGGATTTATAGATGCCCTTATTTATGGATTTTTTATCTTGTTTGCGAAAGGATTGTGGCATTTGATTGATTATGGAATGAGTGCCAAGACGGCATCGCAAATCAATGAACAGATTCGTATGCGAAAAAAGGAAAGTTAAGCTTATGAAGTCTCTTCAAACAATTCAAAAATTGTCAAAGATTGGAAAAGTAGTGAGTGAAGTCATATACATAATGTCTATTGTTGGATTCTTTCTATGTTTAGTAGGTGTTGTAAGTTTAGTTTTGGGTGCTGATACAATTAAAATTTTAGATGGTTGGATTCAAAAAGAAGCGAATATCACAACTGAAACGATTTATTTGGTATTGATTATCGCAATGATTTTTTGTGTATCAAGAGCTATTTTATCTAAGTATTGGCAACACTATTTTAAAAGAGAACTACAAGACGGAACTCCATTTAATGAAGCAAGAGCCATAGAATTAAGACGTATTGGTATTCTTACTATTTGTATTTCTTTAGTTACTCAAATTGTTGCTGAAATTATATATCAAACATTATCTAGCATCTGGAATTGTAACTATACACTCAATATGGATAATGTAGGTTCTGTTATATTAGGAATCATGTGTATTGTCATGTCACTTATATTTAGATATGGTGCAGAGGTAACATCCTCTTTACATTCTAAATAATGATTCAAGAAGTGATGATATCATATGGAACTAGCAGAAATAGTACAGATGATCAGTTTTCAAAATATCTATCTGAAATCAATGAAATTACACTTAAATATATGAAGCACAAAATTTCTAAAAAAGTAAAGCGCGTAGAATTACGCTTATTTCTGCTCCAACAAATGAGGTGATACTTATGGAAAAACAAGGACAATGGCTATTATGCCCACATTGTCATGGTAAAACACGTATATGGATTCGCAAGGATACTGTGCTTCATAATTTCCTTCTTTTTTGTCCGAAATGTAAAAGGGAAGAATTGATTGATTTAAAGCATTTTCAAATAACACTATTGAAACAGTCAGACGCTAAGACGCAGAACTGAACTTGATATGTAATCAGGTTTGTTCTGCGTATTTTTTTGAATTGCCATGGTAAGGAGGCATTATGAGTAAATACCATACGCTTTGGGTGTACATACAAGGAAGTGATAGGCAGCAGTTAACATTGACTTTTGATGAAATCGCACAAATCGCAAAAGTACCATTGGATCATTCCTTTTTGAAATACAAGAAGGAACTCTTAGAGTTTGGGTATGAGGTTGAAAAAATTTCAATGAAGAATCAAACGGTGATCTTTATCAAGAAGGAGAAAGACTGACAATCTATGAAAAAAGGAAACTTCTACAAATAGCACACTTATTTTTGTTTGAACTAAGGAAAGGAAACGTACATATGAAACATAAAAATATTGAAATTGTTCGAGCCAAAGGACAGGATGGACACTTGGATTTTGTAGGTATATTAGTTTATTTGTGGTTGTAAATTTCGTTTTGTCTCTATATTTCTATTTGTGGCTACGTAAAAAAGTTGTTGCTCGACTTTATAATATTTAGCACACTGATATTGACACTGCTAAAAAGGTGTTGTATAGTATTAGCAGGCAAAATATTAGAGTGCTAAAAGGAGTGGTATTATGGCTAAGAAAAAACAGTTTAAAGCGGAGTCAAAACGTTTATTGGATTTGATGATCAATTCCATTTATACACACAAGGAAATTTTCTTACGTGAACTTGTATCAAATGCGAGTGATGCGATTGATAAATATTATTATGAAAGTCAAGGACATGCGGATGCGAGTCAATTTGAGATTCGTATTGAACCAAACAAGGATGCTCGTACATTGACAATTTCGGATACTGGTATTGGTATGTCTAAGGAAGAGTTAGAGGAAAACTTAGGTACAATTGCGAAGAGTGGTTCTTTGGCTTTTAAAGAGGAAATGAAGAAAAAAGAAGAAAACAACGATGAAGATGTTGATATCATTGGTCAATTTGGTGTTGGATTCTATTCTGCATTTATGGTCGCAAAAGATGTTCGTGTCATTACGAAAAAAGCAGGTAGCGATGAGGCTTATGAATGGGTAAGTGCTGGTGAAGATGGTTATGAAATCACACCTTGTACAAAAGAAACAAATGGTACTACAATCGTCTTAACTTTAAAAGATGATACAGATGAAGAAAACTATTCTAAATATTTGGAAACATATGAATTAAAAGAATTGATTAAGAAATATTCAGATTATATTCGTTATCCAATCAAGATGAATGTGGAAACACAAAAGATGAAAGAGGGTACAGAGGAAAGTGAAAAGCCTGAATATGAAACAGTAGTGGAAGATCAGACTTTAAACTCAATGGTTCCTTTGTGGAAGCGTCAAAAATCGAAGATTACTGATGAAGAATACAATCAATTCTACAAGGATCACTTCTATGATTACCAAGATCCTCAAAAAGTGATTCACTTTAGTGTTGAGGGAAATACAAGCTTTACGGCCTTGCTTTATATTCCATCACACTTACCTCAAGGATTCTATTCTCAAGACTATAAGAAGGGTCTTCAACTATATTGCAGAGGTGTATTCATTATGGATCATGCCGAAGAATTGTTGCCAGACTCTTTGCGTTTTGTGAAAGGTCTAGTGGATTCTCAAGATTTATCTTTAAATATTTCTCGTGAAATGCTTCAACATGATCACCAATTAAAATTGATTGCGGGTCGTATTGAAAAGAAAGTATTGAATGAACTTGGAAATATGCTTGCCAAAGATCGTGAAGCGTATGAAAAATTCTTTGAAGAATTTGGTGTAAACTTGAAGTTTGGTGTCTACAACAACTATGGTATGGATAAAGAAAAATTCCAAGATCTATTGTTGTTCTACTCTTCAAGAGAAAAGAAATATGTCACTTTAAGTGAATATGTTTCTCGTATGAAAGAAGATCAAAAAGACATCTACTTTGTATCTGGTAAAGATGTTGAATTGATTGATAAGATGCCAGTTGTTCAAACGTTGAAGAATAAAGAATTTGAAGTTCTTTACTTAACGGATGAAGTGGATGAATTTGTGATGCAGACATTGATGAACTATAAAGAAAAGACGTTCAGAAATGCAGCTCAAGGTGATTTAGATTTAGATACAGAAGAGGAAAAGGAAGCTTTAAATAAGTCAAAAGAAGAAAACAAAGATTTATTGACATTTATGAAAGAAGCTTTAGGTGATGAGGTTGCTGAAGTAAAATTGTCTAATAAATTAACTGATGATCCAGTATGCTTAACAGCTGGCGAAGGTATTTCTTTTGAGATGGAAAAGGTTTTCGCAAATATGCCAAACCAAAACCCAATGCCAATGAAGGCAACGCGTATTTTGGAAATCAATCCAAATCATCCAATCTTTGAAACATTGAAGTCTTTATATGCGACAGATAAAGATAAAGTTAAAGAAGTGGCTGAAGTATTATATGATCAGGCTTGTTTAATTGAAGGTTTCGCAATTAAAGATCCAATTGCCTATTCAAAGAAAATCTGTGAATTATTAGTGAAATAATTCGATGCACAAACTTTCAGGTTTGTGCTTTTTTTTATTCATGATACATTTAGTCTAGGTGAAGATTATGAAGTATCAAGAATTAATTAAAGAAGTAGAAGGTGTTGGAAAGTTAGAATTAAGTGAGCAGGAAGAGTTTTATCGTAATGTATTAAATGAAAGTTCAAATGATTTAGAAGTTATGGTTGCGGCTACCTTTTATTTAGGTATGGCCTATTATTACGAAGGGAATTTTAAAAAGTCAAAAGAGATTATTGAACCCATTATCTTGCAGTATCAAAGTATGCCGTTTGTAAGAGAACTCATTTCTGCATTTAATTTAATGGGCGTTATGCTTTATTATGATGGGGCAAATGTTTCAAGTCGTTATTATTATGAAAAAGCTTTACAGATTGCGATGGAACATGAGGATGTGGGGCATTATTGTTATGAATATAATAATATTTCCATCACGTACGCAAAACAGGAAAAGTATGAAGAGGCTTTAGATAGTATATTAAAGGCAAAAGAATACATGCCTTGTTGTATTGAAAATATGGGTGCCTATGTCTATTTGAATTTAGCTTTGGTTTATAATCATTTAAATCAAGTGGACAAGGCTTTAGAAGCTTTTTATATCGGTTTAGATGAGTATGATGGAAAACACATTATTTTAGAAGATTATTTGAATTGTGGTATTGAATTATTTAGTAAGTCTGGTATGGATTTTGAATTAAAGCGATGTGCAGAAGAACTTGAAAAGCGTTTAGAAAATTTGTATGCTGCCGAATATATTGATGTGTGTGTAGCTTTATTTGATTATTATTTAGAACAGAAAATGTTTGATCGGGTTCAATTTATTCTAAATAACATGGATTCATATATGAATAAACATCCAGATGAGATTCGTCTAGGCTTAATGGTTGAATCTTCTCGCTATAAATATGGTAAAGTCATCCAGGATTCGAATATCATCATTTTGGCATTAGAAAAAAAGAATGCGTATTATGAGAGAATTTTTGAGGATGAACAAGTTCGTCGTTGTCATGATACAGAGCGTCATTTTGATATGAATCGAAAGCTTCAACTCGCTTTAGAAAATGAAACGAAGGCTAATCAAGTTAAGATGCGTTTCTTGGCAAGTATGAGTCATGATATTCGTACTCCAATCAATGGCATTATTGGTATGCTTCAAGTCATTCAAAAATGTGGTGACGACAAACAACGTATCAAAGATGCATATGATAAGATGTGGATATCGAGTACGCACTTGTTGTCTTTGGTAAATGACATATTGGATATTCGAACATTAGAAACAGATTCGGTTGTATTGGAAAATAAATCGTTTGAATTAAGTCAATTATTAGGTAGAGTTCAAACCATTATTGATGTACAGGCATCGAATTATAAAATTGAATTGTTTATGAAGACTCAAATAGAACACGACCATTTGATTGGAAGTCCTACGCATGTTGAAAAAGTCTTGTTGAATCTTTTAAGCAATGCGATCAAATATAATAAACCAGGCGGTAAAGTGTATTTGTCTGTCAAAGAAAAAGCGGATTGTTTTGAATTTGTAGTAGAAGATACAGGAATTGGAATGAGTGAAGAATTCATTCAGGATAAATTGTTCAAACCTTTTGTTCAGGAAAATACACGTGTGGATGGTGCTGGTTTAGGTATGAGTATTGTGCATGAACTTGTAAAGAAGATGAATGGCACAATCAAGGTGGAAAGTATAATTGATGAAGGTACTCAATTTATTGTTCAACTTCCTTTGGAGATTGATTTGAATCCTGTTGAGGATAAATCATTAAAAACGGAAACAGTGTCCATTGAGAATCTATCTATACTTGTTGTGGAAGATAATGAAATCAATATGGAAGTGATTGAATTTATGCTTCAAAGTGAGGGTGCCATTGTGTATAAGGCTAGAAATGGCAAAGAGGCGGTAGAACAGTTTGGTCAAATCAAAAATTTAGATTTGATTCTAATGGATCTTATGATGCCTATTATGGATGGGTATGATGCCACTTTACAAATTCGAAAAAAAGATAAAAAGATTCCAATTCTTGCGATGAGTGCCAATGCGTATATGCAGGATATACAGAAATGTTACAAGGCTGGTATGAATGGGCATATCAGTAAACCTTTATATTTAGAAGATTTAAAAGATCGAATCGTTCAAATAGTATAAAAAGTCAGGGATTCCCTGACTTTTTAAATAATGATACCATTACAGTGATCAATTTCATGTTGAATGATTTGGGCTACAAAACCAGAATAGGCTTGTTTGCACTTTTTAAAAGATTCATCTTGATATTCAACGGTGATATTTTCATAACGAGTTGTATTTCTTTCACCTTCAAGTGATAAACAACCTTCTTTGACTTTGTAAGGTCTAGATTTCTTCGTGATTTTTGGATTATACATCACAACTTGTGCAGGGCCAATCGCAAAGATAATAATATTTTTAGAAACACCAATCATATTGGCAGCCATGCCTACACATTTATCTGCATGGGCTCTTAATGTATCTTTTAAATCTTGAGCCACTTGTGTATCCATTTTTGTAGCTGGAGCTGATTTTATAGCTAAGAAAGCTTCATCTTTCATTATTGGTTTAATCATAACGTACCTCTTTTCTTCAAAAATCATATTTGTTTTAGATGTTTTTTTCAAGTATAATTGGCATATGCTGAAAAATATAGTATTTGATTTAGGAAATGTATTGGTTAAATTTGATTCAAATGAGTTGATTTATCACTTTTTTGATGAAAGACAAGAAGAAGTGAAATCATTCTATTTTGATTCTTTATGGAATGAGTATGATCAAGGACTTTATTCAGTGGAAGAAATGATTGAAAAGGGAGTAAAACAATTTCCTGAATTAGAGTTAAGTATCAAAAAGTTAATGTATCATTGGACAGAATTTGTGATTCCATTAAAAGACAACGTTGCGTATATTAAGGATTTAAAGCAGTTAGGATACAATGTATATATTCTTTCAAATATTCCAGAAGATGACACAAAGTATTTGAGAAGTTGTGGAGTGTTTGATAATATAGATGGCGGTGTTTTTTCTTATGAAGTTAAGAAAATTAAACCGGATCCAGAAATATTTCATATATTATTAAAAAAATATAATCTTTTTGCATCGGAATGCTTATTTTTAGATGATCGAAAAGATAATGTAGTTACAGCAAGTAATTTGGGATTTGAAACGATTGAAGTTAAAGATTCAAGTAAAGTCATTGACTTAATAAAGGAGAAAATTAGTGAAGTGTAAAGTAGAAAAAATATGCGGTGGATGTTCACTTTTGAAACTGAAGCCAAGTATGCAGGCGGATAAAAAGAAAACAGATGTGGAAGCCTTAGTTGAAAAAGCACATTTAAAGGTTCGTGTTGGCGATGTGCATATGGCTAAAAACGATACGCATTATCGTAATAAAGTTATTGTTGGTTTTGCGAAAGAAAAAGGGAAAGTATATTCAGGTTTATATGCGCCTCATTCGCATCGTGTTGTGAAGACTGAAAATTGTATCATGCAGCCAAAGCTAGTTAATGAAATCATCAACAAGATCACAGAACTTGTGGGTTCTATGAAATTAGAATTATACAATGAAAGAACGGGAACCGGTCTATTGCGTCATGTATTGATTCGTTGGGGACATAAGACAGATGAAGTGATGGTTGTGTTTGTCACAAGTCAAAAGATGTTTCCTTCAAGAAAAAATATGGTTCGTGTATTAACGAGTGAGTTTCCTCAAATTAAAACAATTGTACAAAATATCAATCCTAGAAAGACAAGTATTGTTTTGCAGGATGAAGCGATTGTTTTATATGGAGATGGTATGATTCATGATGAACTATGTGGTTTAGACATTGCCTTCTCACATAATTCGTTCTATCAGATTCATTCTGAACAATGCGAAGTATTGTATGGTTTAGCTAAGAAAATGTTAGATTTAAAAGAAACCGATACAGTATTAGATACATATTGTGGTGTTGGTACAATTGGTTTAACTATGACGGATTCTTGTAAGAAAGTCATGGGTGTAGAGGTCAATCCGGATGCGATTGAAAACGCAAAATACAATGCGAAACAAAATAAAATTAAGAACATTGAATTTGTTGCGATGGATTCAACAGAATTTATGCGTCAGGCAAGAAAGTATCACAATCATTATGATGCGATTATTTTAGATCCACCTCGTGCAGGTACGACAAAAGATTTTATTGAGTGTGCTACCGCATTAAATCCAAGAAAGATTCTATACATTTCTTGTGATCCAAGAACACAGGTTCGTGATTTAAATCAATTTAGAAAACAAGGCTATGTCACAAATAAACTAGAATTGGTTGATTTATTCCCTTATACAGATCATATTGAAAGTGTTTGTGTATTAGAAAAGAAACAGTTCAACGTAAAGCCTACAAAGAAGGCGCAAAGACAAGCTCAATTCAGATCAAGTAAAATGAGTCAGAAAAAACATTAGGAAGCAGAAATGCTTCCTTTTGTGCATATGGGTATGCTTAAATTGCTTGAAATGCTATAATCTGTTTAACAGAACGGAGAATACATATGTTAGAAATTGGAATTCAAGCACCTGATTTTGAATTGCCGGATCAAGATGGTGTGATGCACAAATTAAGTGATTATAGAGGTAAAAAAGTTATTTTATATTTTTATCCAAAGGATAACACGGCGGGTTGTACAAAGCAGGCTTGTGGCTTTTCTGAAAGATATCCACAATTCTTAGAAAAAGGAGCGGTCATCTTAGGCGTGAGTAAAGATACAGTAGCTTCACATAAGAAGTTTCAAGAAAAATATGGTCTTGCCTTTACATTGTTGGCCGATCCAGAAAGAAAAGTAATTGAAGCTTATGATGTGTGGAAAGAAAAGAAAAATTATGGAAAGGTATCTATGGGTGTAGTTCGTACTACCTATTTAATAGATGAATCTGGAATTATAGTTCGTGCTAATGATAAAGTAAAAGCGGCAAATGATGCTGAAAATATGTTGGAAGTAGTTTAGACGCTGCTTCCTTTTTGGTGTTTGTATTAAAGTGGTTAGTGGTATATCATTTTGTAGGGTGATACTATGTGGATTTTATATGCGACAGGTTCTGCCTTTTTTGCAGGAATCACTTCCATACTCGCAAAATGTGGTATTTCAAAAACAGATTCCGATGTTGCAACAGCTATACGAACTATTGTGGTTTTAGTATTTTCATGGGTTATGACTTTAATCACTGGTACACTATCTGGTATTACTGAAATTAGTGAAAAGACATTATTATTTCTAGTCTTATCTGGCATCGCAACCGGGGCTAGTTGGCTATGTTATTTCAAAGCGCTACAAAATGGGGATGTGAATAAAGTTGTACCTATTGATAAATCGAGTACGATCTTAACGATTCTTTTGGCTTTGATTTTCTTTCATGAAGGCTTGTCTTTAGCTAAAATTGGCTGTGTATGCATTATCGGTGTAGGTACGATGTTGATGATTACTCGAAAAGATGAATCTGAATCGATTTCTTCAGATAAAAGCTGGTTGATGTATGCGATTTTATCAGCTGTATTTGCGAGTCTTACATCGATTTTAGGTAAGGTTGGTATTTCTGGAATTGATTCTAATTTAGGTACGGCCATACGTACAAGTGTTGTTTTAGTCATGGCTTGGCTAATGGTGTTTGTGAAAAATAAGCAGTCTGAAATAAAAGGAATCAATCGAAAAGAACTCTTGTTTATTATCTTATCTGGATTTGCGACAGGAGGCTCTTGGCTATGTTTCTACCGTGCTTTACAGGATGGACCTGCTAGTGTAGTTGTGCCCATTGATAAATTGAGTATACTTGTAACGATTATTTTTTCTCGTGTTGTATTTCAGGAAAAGCTATCAAAGAAGGCGTTACTAGGCTTGATTTTGATTACAGTGGGTACCGTCATTATGGCGATGATGTAGGAGGTTTTATGAAGAAAATTGATTTAGAGAATTGGTGTCGTAAAGAGCATTATTTGTATTATACAAATAGTTTAAATGTTGAAGTCAATATGACGGCCAATATTGATGTGACAGATTTGTTGGATTTTTGTCATACAAATGGATATAAGTTTTATCCAACTTTGATTTATTGTGTGACTAAAGTGTTGAATCGTATTGATAACTTTAAAATGTTTAAAGATAAAAATGGAGATTTATGTGTGTGGGATTCCTTGGTTCCAAACTATACAATATTCCATGAAGAAGATCATACGTTTTCAGATTGTTGGACGGATTTTACAGATGATTTTGGTTCTTTCTACAAGAATATTACTTATGATATGGAACTAGGTAAAATGAAAAGAGGTATTAAGGTAAAATCAGGCCAACCAGCTAATTTCTATTGTGTTTCATGTACGCCATGGACTACATTTACAGCTGTTTCAAGTCGTGTAGTTAATGGTGGTGCTGCATTCTTTCCTATCATCACAGCTGGAAAATATGATAAAAAGAATCAGATGCCTGTAAATATCACAATTGCACATGCCGTAGCGGATGGGTATCATATTGGCTTGTTCTTTGAATCTTTGCAGAAAGAAGTAAGTATGGAATGTTTAGAATCCTACCTTAAGTAGAGGCGTTGTATTTACTTTTTGGGCAAAGTGTTATAAAATTTTTAATGTAGGTATAAATTGAAAAGGAGATATAAAAATGAATCAATCACCACTTCAAAAAGCTAG
>ERZ869983.625-NODE-625-length-11386-cov-5.368025_pt1 | contig 11386 bp, 7 predicted proteins | sample MGYA00521106_ERZ869983 | MGnify/ENA primary metagenome ERZ869983 (study PRJEB32232, sample SAMN07284972) | human gut metagenome | biome: human-associated habitat; material: feces | host: Homo sapiens | place: Tanzania | collected 2014-04-05 ...
CGCCTTATCAAGGCCGCATACCACATGCTCAACTTGCAGACATTCATCACGGCCGGCGAGATGGAAGTCAAGGCATGGACCTTCCACAAGGGTTGGAAAGCCCCGCAGTGCGCCGGTGTCATACACACCGACTTTGAAAAGGGCTTTATCCGTGCCGAGGTTATCAAATACGATGACTATATTCAGTATGGTTCTGAAGCTGCCGTTCGCGAAGCTGGTAAGTTGAATGTTGAAGGAAAGGAATACATCGTGCAGGATGGTGACATCATGCACTTCCGCTTCAACGTATAAGCCCTGGCGCCCCTTTCCTTGAAAGGTGGCGCAACGGACACTCACTCATTTACAACTTAAATTCATCTACGAGACATGCTTAACCTTATCAACTTCATTGTTTGGAATCCCAGCATCTCATTCGGTCCATTCCGCTGGTATGCCCTATGCTGGATTCTCGGACTGGCGCTGGCCTATTTCACCGTGCGCCGCCTCTATCGCGAACAGCACATCAAAGACGAGTATTTTGATCCGCTATTCTCTTATTGCTTCGTGGGAATAATTGTCGGAGCACGTCTCGGCCACTGCATCTTCTATCAACCCGACTATTTCCTCACCAGCGGAAAGGGATTCGTAGAGATGTTGCTGCCCATCCATTTCATGGCAGATGGCGGATGGAAGTACACAGGCTACGAAGGTCTCGCCTCCCACGGAGGTACCATCGGACTGATGATAGCCCTCTGGCTCTATGTGAAGCGCACCAAACTCAGCATCTGGATCGTGCTCGACAATATCGCAATAGCTACGGGTGTGACCGCCTGCTTTATCCGACTCGGCAACTTGATGAACTCCGAAATCATCGGAAAGATTACCGATGTGCCCTGGGCATTCATCTTTGAGCGCGTCGATTCAGCACCACGCCACCCTGGGCAGCTCTATGAAGCGATTGCCTACGCCATTCTCTTTGCCATCATGTGGGCACTCCATAAGCGCATGACAAACCGCATCGGAACCGGTTGGTTCTTTGGATTCTGTCTGGCATACATATTCACTTTCCGTTTCTTCATAGAATACACGAAAGAAGTGCAAGAGGCATTCGAGGCTTCGCTGCCGCTCGACATGGGACAAATCCTGTCCATCCCCTTCATTATCATCGGCATCTACTGCATGTTCAGAAAACCTAAAAAGGATTAACCACTATGCGATACCTGCTCCTTCTCATCGTCCTGTCTCTGTATGGAAGTGTCACCACACAAGCATCAAAACATTCGCAAGATACTGCCTATGTAAATATGACACTCCACTACTTTGACCTTTACCAACAAGGCAAAGACGAGAAGGCGTATTACAAAGCAGCCAAGCAGATGAAAGACTATCTGCTGGCCCACAATGATAAGGAGCTATACTATATCATTCGCAGTCATGAAGTGATTTTCGATGCCAATCTGGGCAAGACCTACAGAGCCTTGCAGAAGGTGAACACCATTCTGAAAGACATCGAACAAGAGAAAAACAAAGACTCCTATGTACAACTCATCAACTACACGCTCGGCAGCATTTACCACCTGAGAGGCAACTACCGACTGGCAGAATACTACTATAAGAAAGCCAATGAGAAATGCGCACCAACGGATTCACCGTCGCGCATGAACATCTATTCACAGATGGCAGAACTAAAACTCATTGGTTCGCCTAAAGAAGCAGACCAGTGGATAGAGAAACTGGGCGATCTCACCCGTGCCAGCCATAATCCAGAATACCACAAAGCCTATCTCATGCTAAAAGGAAAACTATATTTCTATCATAAAGACAGATGGCGCTTTGATGAAATCTATCGGGAATTTTTCAATAATCAAAGAAAACATCCCGAATTTGACAACGACGGTGTGGCACTCATGAAAGCCATGAATCTGGCTTTCTCAGGCTACTATCAATCAGCTCTGCAGTTGATCAATGCCGACAACAACGAGATAGAAGCACTCGACAAACCGGGATTGCGCATCCAAATCTACAAGATGATGGATCGCTATGACCTTGCCCTGGATGAATTTAGCAAGATTAAAGTGCGTCGCGACTCGCTGGATACCGACATGCTCTTCGACAGTATGACCGAAATAGATACGCAGATGTCGATCTATAACCGTACCAAACACATGGCAGACAAGAACCGCAAGATGCTCATAGCATCGCTCTTTACCATCTGCGTCATGCTCACTCTGGCACTCCTATCCATCATCTACCATCATCTGATGCGCCGCCGCTATCAGAAAACCATCGAGCAAAAGAACCGTGAACTCAGTGTGGCACTGGAGCAAGCCACGGAGTCGGACCGTATGAAGACAGCATTTATCGAACATGTCAGCCATGAGATACGCACACCACTCAATATCATTACAGGATATGCGCAACTCATCGGCAATCCAGAATACGAAATATCGCCCGAAGAACATACGGAGATGGTGAACAGCATCAACGAGAATAGCAACATGATCACCACCATATTCAACGAATTGCTCGATATTGCACAATACAGCAGCAATAAGAAGTTTGTTTGTGAGGATATGGTAAACGTTGGAAGTTTCTTAAAAACCATCATCGGAGATGCTGAAGAAAAAAACAAGGGACGACTGCAACTGACTGTCGAGAACACCGAGCCAGACGACTTCACCATCAAGACCAATAAGATTGCACTGTGTCGTGTGCTCTCACAACTGATGGACAATGCCATCAAATTTACGAAGAGTGGATCGGTAACACTCGGTTTCCATGCCGACAAAGCGTCGAAGACCTTACAGTTTACCGTTACCGATACAGGTATCGGCATACCGTTGGCTCATCAAGAAAAGGTGTTTCACAGATTCTACAAAGTAGATATGTTCAAACAGGGATTCGGTCTCGGACTCCCCATTTGCCGCAAAGTCAGCGAACTGCTTGGCGGTACTATTGTGGTTGACAAAGACTACGTTGATGGTGCACGCTTCATCCTTACACTGCCCATGCAGTAAGGATGAACCGCCACGGCTATGTTTTCAAACAAAGACTTAGCCATAGTCTATAAACAAAAAAAGCCCAGCCTATTTAAGCATTGTAAAGAGGCTCGGCCGGAACTAACACTGCAAAGATACAAATAATCATTGACAACACTAACTCTTTTAAAGAAAAATCGTTAGAATTTTAATTTGTTTTACATATCTATGCTTATTTTTTGTTAAATATTGGCGTTGAACAGCATTTGCCGCAAAGTCAGCGAACTGCTTGGCGGTTCAATTGTGGTTGACAAAGACTATGTTGATGGTGCACGCTTCATCCTTACACTGCCCATGCAGTAAGGATGAAACGCCACGACTATGTTTTCAAACAAAGACTTTCTTGATTTTCAGATACGGAATCGTTTATTTTCCAGAAACGATTTTACGGATTTCATTCAGTTTGTTGAGTGCCTCAACGGGAGTAAGGTTATTGATATCCAACCCTAATATCTCATCGCGAATCTGACAAAGCACAGGGTCATCAAGTTGGAAAAACGACAACTGCATGCCTTCCCTGCTATCGGCAATAGCCGCAGTAGGCTTACCTGCCGTGCCCACTTGTGCATTGTCAGCCTCCAGTTGTTGAAGGATTACGTTGGCACGCTTCACAATGGACTTCGGCATACCGGCTATTTCTGCCACATGGATACCGAATGAATGTTCCGAACCGCCCTTCATCAGTTTGCGCAAGAATATCACTTTGCCATCCTTCTCCTTCACACTCACATTATAGTTGCAGATGCGTTTGAAGTTTTTCTCCATCTCGTTCAACTCGTGATAATGGGTGGCAAAGAGCGTGCGAGCCTGTGCGCGCTGGTTTTCATGCAGATATTCCACAATAGCCCATGCTATTGAGATACCGTCGTAAGTACTCGTTCCACGTCCCAGCTCGTCAAAGAGCACCAGTGACCGTGGTGTAACATTATTCAATATATTAGACGCCTCGGTCATTTCCACCATAAAGGTAGATTCGCCGAGCGACAGATTATCGCTGGCACCAACACGGGTGAATATCTTATCCACCAATCCTATATGTGCACTGTCTGCCGGTACAAAGCTTCCCATCTGTGCCATAAGCACGATAAGGGCGGTCTGGCGGAGCAAAGCCGACTTACCTGCCATGTTTGGACCGGTGATAATCATAATCTGTTGACGTTCGCGGTCCAAGTGAATATCGTTGGGCACGAAATGTTCGCCTATCGGGAGTTGCTGTTCTATCACGGGGTGACGACCCTGACGGATGTCGATCACATCGGTTTCGTCGATAACCGGTCGCACATAATGGTTTTCCTCAGCCACCTTGGCTGCCGACAACAGGCAGTCGAGATAGGCCACCACCTGTGCATTGGTCTGCAGCTGTGGGATGATATCCTGCAAGGCTGTGACCAGTTCGGCAAAGAGCCGTTGTTCGAGTGAAAGGATTTTATCCTCCGCACCGAGTATCTTCTCTTCGTATTCCTTCAGTTCCTGGGTGATATAACGTTCGGCTTGCGCCAGCGTTTGCTTGCGAATCCAGTCGGCAGGCACCTTGTCTTTATAGGTGTTGCGCACCTCTAAATAATAGCCAAACACATTGTTATAGCCGATTTTCAACGAAGCAATTCCCGTCAATTCTGTTTCGCGCTCCTGTATCTTCATCAGGTAGTCCTTACCCGAATAAGCAATATTGCGCAAGTCATCGAGTTCGGTATTGACGCCAGAGCGTATCACCCCACCGCGTTGCACCAGTTGTGGCGGATCGTTGTTCACTTCGCGTTCTATTCTATCGCGCAGTTCTTCACACAACTGCAGTTGGCGCCCTACCCGCACAATAGCGTCATTGTCGGCAGACAGACAGGCCTGTTTGATGGGAGCTATGGCTTGCAAAGCAGTTTTCAACTGCACCACTTCGCGAGGTGAAACCTTTCCTGTAGCCACTTTGGAGGCAATGCGCTCCAAGTCGCCGATGCGCTGTAACTGATCATCCACACACAGTCTGAACTCCGGTTGACGGAAGAAATAATCCACCACATCAAGGCGTTCGTTGATGCGCTTAGGATCTTTCAACGGAAAGACGACCCATCTACGCAACTGGCGACCGCCCATCGGCGATACGGTGCGGTCTATCACCGACAGCAATGACTTTCCGTCTTCCTGCATTGTGCCCAACAGTTCGAGCGACCGCACGGTAAACTTATCCAAGCGCACATAGCGGTCTTCCTCAATACGGTTCAGCGATGTGATATGTGAGATATGGTTATGGAGGGTCTGTTCCAGATACTGAAGGATGGCACCAGCAGCCACCATACCATTTTTCAAATGGTCAACACCGAAGCCTTTCATCGACTTCACATGGAAATGGCGCAGCAGTTTCTGTTGTGCAGCCTGTTCGGTAAACACCCAGTCTTCCATTTCAAAGGTACAAAGTCGCACACCGAAGTTGCGTTCAAATTCAGCTTTGCGGTTGTGGTTATAGAGCACCTCCTTCGGTTGGAAGTTGGACATGAGTTTCTCCACATAGTCGGCAGTGCCTTCACCGGTAAGGAATTCGCCCGTTGAGATATCGAGGAAAGCCACACCGCATAGTCCTTTACCGAAATGTACAGCAGCCAGGAAGTTGTTTTCCTTATAGTTCAGCACATTATCCTGCATGGCAACACCCGGTGTCACCAGTTCGGTAATGCCACGTTTCACCAGTTTTTTGGTCAACTTCGGGTCTTCCAACTGGTCGCAGATAGCCACACGCATACCTGCACGAATGAGTTTTGGCAGATAAGTATCGAGTGCATGATGCGGGAAGCCTGCCATGGCATCGCCTTTGGCACCTGCACCGTTGTTTCGGTGAGTCAAAGTGATGCCCAACACCTGCGAGGCAGTGATGGCATCGTCGCAGTAGGTCTCATAGAAGTCACCGCAACGAAACAGCAAGAGTGCCTCAGGGTGCTTTGCCTTGAGGTCGAAAAACTGTTTCATCATCGGTGTGAGTTCCTTTTCTTTCTTAGCCATCGTCGTCTGTCTTTTATTGTGTTTATCCTTGTTCTTTAGTGCGGAATGCCAATGCATACATGCGCATCTGTTTCACCATAGCCAGCAAACCGTTGCTGCGAGTGGGTGAGAGATGCTCTTTCAGTCCTATCTGTTCTATGAAATACAGGTCTGCATCGAGTATTTCCTGCGGTGTATGTCCGCTGAGCACACGGATGAGCAGAGCTACTATACCTTTCACGATAAGTGCATCGCTCTCTGCCGTAAAGGTAATGATACCGTCGGCATAGTCAGCCTGTAGCCACACACGGCTTTGGCAACCGTCTATCAGGTTGCTTTCCACCTTATAGCGCTCATCGAGGGGTGCTTGTTCGTTGCCCAAGTCGATCAGCAGTTGATATTTGTCCATCCAGTCGTCGAAACTGGAAAACTCATCGATAATCTCGTCTTGAATTTCGTTGATGGTCATAAATATATAATATAGGTGTGTTTAATCTTCGTTGTTTTTGATAATCTTAAAGAGTTTATCGCTGGGGCGCACCTTCTCTGGAACTTTGAACGATACGCGAGTGCCTTTCTGTGCGGTTGTCACGGCATGGGTATCGTCATGGATTTCCTCTACCGTCACATAGAGTGCGCCTGTGGTAGGACCGGTGATGAGCATCTTGTCGCCTACTGAGAACTCGCAAGCCTCGCATGAGAACTCGGCAACACCAAGTTTCGAGAAGTATTTCATGCCTTTGCCCACATACACTTTGCGCTCTGTGGCACACGATCCGTAATGGCTGTTCCACTCTCCAAGTCGCTGTCCTTGATAGTATCCGTCCCAGAAACCGCGGTTGAAAACGGTAGCAAGGCGTTCGTCCCAGTCATCCTTCTTTTCCTCGGTAAATGTTCCGTCGAGGACACTCTGAATGGCTTCCTTATAACATTCCACTACGGTTTTGACATATTCGGGACCGCGGGCACGACCTTCAATCTTAAACACACGGACGCCACTCTTCATCATTCTGTCGATGAAGCGCACGGTCTTCAGGTCTTTCGGACTCATGATATACTTATTGTCTATCTCCAGTTCGATGCCTGTCTCCCGGTCGGTCACCAGGTAAGAGCGGCGGCAGATCTGCATACACTCACCGCGATTGGCAGAGCGTCCGGTATTGTCAAGACTCATATAGCACTTGCCGCTGATAGCCATGCACAAGGCGCCATGACAGAACATCTCGATACGGATCTGTTGTCCGCTCGGTCCGCAGATGTGCTGTTCTTCTATCTGTTGATAGATATCAGCCACTTGGTCGAGGTTCAACTCGCGTGCCAATACCACTACATCGGCAAACTGGGCATAGAATTTCAATGCCTCGATATTCGAAATGTTCAGTTGGGTAGAGAGATGTACCTCTTGCCCGATACGGTTGCAATAGGTCATCACCGCCACATCCGATGCGATCACTGCAGAAATGCCAGCCTCTTTGGCGGCATCCACAATCTCGTGCATGAGCGGAATATCCTCACCATAGATGATGGTATTGACCGTGAGATAGGTCTTTACCCCTTGTGCATTGCATGTTGCAGCGATTTCCCGCAGGTCGTCGATAGTAAATGCCGATGCGCTGTGAGCACGCATATTGAGTTTCTCGATGCCGAAATACACCGAGTCTGCTCCGGCTTTTAGTGCCGCAGCCAGCGAGTCATGGCTACCCACAGGAGCCATGATTTCATAGTCAGCTATCTGGTTCATGGGTGCAAAATTACAATAAAATAGGTGGATAACAAAATGAAAAGTCATTTTTATCCTAAATCAGTCATCAGATTTCAATTCTGATGGAACCCACTTCCGAAAGAAACGGAAATATCATACCATCCTGCTATTCCAGCAGAAGGGTAGTTGGATAGGACTGACAAGCTACTTACCTACCACTTCTTGCGGTGTAACAATATTATGTGGGAAGAATATTGTGGATTTGCATAATTTTGCTTAACTTTGTGACCACAATCAGACTGTGCCGGATGATGGCTGGCATGGCAACGTACTTTTCAGTACATCAATAACGCTACAAAGAACTATAAATATGTTAGTCAATACCTTTTGTGCCGCCGTCAACGGACTTGAAGTGACCACGGTAAAAGTAGAAGTGAGCATGACTCGCGGAGTGCAATTCCACCTGACGGGACTTGCCGATACTGCTGTGCGTGAGAGCTATGACAGAATCAGGGCGGCACTACAGAACAACGGATTGAAGATGCCGATGATGGACATCACCGCCAATCTATCGCCTGCCGATATCAAAAAGGAGGGTAGCGGCTACGACTTGCCATTGGCTATCGGTATTCTGGCGGCAAGCGGAAAGGTTGACGGGAGTCGGCTGAACGATTACATGATGGTGGGTGAGTTGGGACTTGACGGCAGATTGCAACCCATACGCGGTGCATTGCCCATAGCCATTCGGGCACGCGCCGAACATTTTAAAGGTCTTATCGTGCCGAAACAGAACATCCGCGAAGCGGCTGTGGTCAACCAAGTAGAGGTGTATGGCATGGAAACCCTCATTGATGTCGCCAATTTCTTCAATGGTTCATCGGAGATAGCTCCTACGGTTATCGATACGCGCAAAGAGTTTTATGAACAGCAATCACAGTTTGAACTCGACTTCGCTGATGTGCGCGGACAGGAAAGTGTGAAGCGCGCACTGGAAGTGGCGGCTGCCGGTGGACATAATCTCATCATGATAGGTCCTCCGGGAAGTGGTAAATCGATGATGGCGAAACGCCTGCCAAGTATTCTGCCTCCATTATCGCTCAGCGAAAGTTTGGAGACCACACAGATTCATAGTGTAGCAGGTAAACTATCGCGCGACACCAGTCTCATCTCGCAACGACCATTCAGAGCGCCACACCACACCATCTCGCAGGTGGCACTGGTTGGTGGCGGACAGAATCCGCAACCCGGTGAAATCAGTTTGGCACACAATGGTGTGCTGTTCTGCGACGAGTTGCCTGAGTTCAACCGGTCGGTGCTGGAGGTGATGCGCCAGCCTTTGGAGGACCGCTGTATCACCATCAGCCGTGCGAAATACAGCGTGCAGTATCCCTGTTCGTTTATGTTTGTAGCCTCCATGAATCCATGTCCTTGCGGCTATTATGGCGATCCCACTCACAGTTGTGCCTGTACGCCCGGACAGATACAACGGTATATGAACAAGATCAGTGGGCCGTTGCTCGACCGTATCGACATCCATTGCGAGATACAAGCCGTGCCTTTCGCACAACTCTCGCAGATGGCTCCCGGTGAATCGAGCGAAACGATTCGCGCCAGAGTCATTGCCGCTCGCAAGATGCAGGAGGAACGGTTTATGGATTACAAGGGCATCCACTGCAATGCCCAAATGACGGAGCGCATGCTGCATCAGTTTGCCGAACCTGATGCAGCCTCTATGGACATGTTGCGCATGGCTATGGAGCGATTGAAACTCTCTGCACGAGCATATAGCAGAATTCTCAAGGTGGCACGCACCATTGCCGACCTTGAAGGATCGGCGCAAGTGCAGCAACAACACATCGCTGAAGCCATCGGTTACCGCAACCTCGACAGAGGTGACTGGGCAGAGCGAGGGATATAAATCACGCCTATAGGGATTTGAAGCCCCAAGCAACTATCACACAATAGAAACATGCCGTTCGCCAAGCAGAACGGTGGAGCATAACAACTAAATAACTTGATGATGAAAAAACTATTCACAACCGTCATGCTGACGCTGGCATTGACATCGACAATGGCACAACAGACCGTGCAACAGTCGGCAGACTACGTACCTGCCAAGGAGAACCTTGAGGCACGCAAACATTTTCAAGACGAGAAATTCGGCATCTTCCTCCACTGGGGACTCTATGCCATGCTTGCCACAGGAGAATGGACCATGCACAACGCAGACTTAAACTACAAGGAATATGCCAAACTCGCAGGCGGCTTCTATCCCTCTCGCTTCAATGCCAAAGAGTGGGTAGAGCAGATCAAGGCATCGGGTGCCAAATATATTTGCTTCACCACCCGCCATCACGAAGGCTTCTCCATGTTCGACACCAAATACTCTGACTATAATGTCGTGAAGGCTACACCCTTTAAGCGTGACATCGTGAAAGAACTTGCTGACGAATGTCACCGACAGGGTATTGACATCCACTTCTACTATTCACACATCGACTGGCAACGTGAGGATGCACCGCTGGGACGTACCGGACACGGCACAGGACGACCCAAGGAAAAACAAAATTGGAAGTCGTATTATAAGTTTATGAACAACCAACTCACCGAACTGCTCACCAACTATGGCAAGGTAGGAGCCATCTGGTTTGACGGTTGGTGGGATCAAGACATCAATCCTTCATTTGACTGGCAACTGCCCGAACAGTATGCACTCATCCACAGTTTGCAGCCTGCATGCCTCATCGGCAACAACCATCACGTGACTCCATTCCCTGGCGAAGACTTCCAGATGTTTGAGCGCGACCTGCCTGGCGAAAACTCTGCCGGACTCTCCGGACAGTCTATTTCGCAGTTGCCACTTGAAACATGCGAGACAATGAACGGCATGTGGGGCTACAAGATTACCGACCAGAACTACAAATCGACCCATACACTCATTCAATATCTGGTGAAGGCAGCAGGCAAAAATGCCAATCTGCTCATGAATATCGGTCCGCAACCTGATGGTTGTCTGCCCGCTGTTGCGGTGGAACGTCTGAAGGAGATGGGCGACTGGATGAAGGTATATGGCGAAACTATCTATGGCACACGCGGTGGATTTGTTGCACCTCACGACTGGGGAGTGACCACACAGAAGGACAACCGACTGTTTGTGCATATCCTCAACCTGCAAGACAAGGTGCTCTATCTGCCCACTGGCAATAAGCAGATGAAGAAGGCTGTAGATTTTGTCAGTCGTAAGGCGGTGAAGATGCAGAAGTGTCAAGGCGGTGTGATACTCACGCTCGACGCTGTGCCCACAGCTGTTGATCAGGTCATCGAAATAGGATTCATCCAGTAAACGGATTGATGCTATCAGCAGAAACGAGAGTTCATCCGAATGGATTGATGCTATTATATAAGGTTTGCGTGCGTACACACACGTGTATGCACGCACACGCGATGTTGTAAAAATCGACCACTCGACCACAGATATGACATAACACGTTGTAAGATATACGGTTAGATGGGTGGTCAGAAATCATACAACGGCATTTTCGACCACACTTCGGCCACCCGTGCGTAAGCGTATCCGCGATGCAGCCTTGTTAGCTTCATTTTCTTCTATTACCTTTGCTGCAAAAAAACAAAAATCACAAAACAATGACAGCAGCAGAACGATATGAAAGTGTATGGAACAAGTTCCTGGTACGACTCA
>ERZ869983.628-NODE-628-length-11355-cov-3.903972_pt1 | contig 11355 bp, 12 predicted proteins | sample MGYA00521106_ERZ869983 | MGnify/ENA primary metagenome ERZ869983 (study PRJEB32232, sample SAMN07284972) | human gut metagenome | biome: human-associated habitat; material: feces | host: Homo sapiens | place: Tanzania | collected 2014-04-05 ...
TTATTGTCTTTCCAGAATTTCTCAACTTCTTTTTCGCGGTCAACAAAATTCAGATTCGTGTCAACTTTACGATACACAATATTTACCTCCTGTGTCTGATTACTGGCTGCTGTCTCATCTATGAGGCCACAGCGGATTGCTTCTTCACAGATACCTGTTCGTGCCAATGCCTCAGGCACTTATAAAAAAAGACCCCATCCTGTAAAAGGACGAAGTCTGATTCGCTGTACCACCTGTTACATTATACGGGCCTGTGTCCGGATCCCTGCGTCTTTCTTTACAGTTTCTTATTGATTCTGCTGCAGGCTCCTGTGTCATGTCTTTCCATGACGGACATTACTGTATCTGCCGATATATGTTCCCTGTAACGGAGGAAATCCGTCAGTTCTTACTTGATCATTATCTGCATCTCAGATACTCTTCCCGGCTGCACCGGACAACTTCAGAACTGAAGCTCAGGAGTGATATTCCATCATATTTACTCGCCCCGGGCTCTCACCCTCCCCGGTTCGCTGAAAGCTTTCCATATGACTTACTGTCTCCGTCTTCGCTTTTTCATATACGCTGTATATTATAGGTTGGGGAAATTCCATATGTCAAGTGTTTTTGCCGGATTTCAGCGGTTTTCCTCTTATTATATGTATGTTCATTCTATCTTAATGGAATTTTCACAGACTGAAAGTAGTTTTTCCAGAAGGAAAGTGGTATACTACTACAGAATCTCACGGGTAAAATACAACTATTATTGAAAGGTCTATTAAAATGAGTATTACGAAAAAACGATCTCTGCGCCGGATCTTTACCGGAATCCTCTGTATGGGAATCCTGGTTACAGGCGCACAGCCATGTGCAGCTGCTGCTTATGGATATGATGAGTACGGTGATCCTATTGTCACCGCAACACCAGTTCCTGACAGCCAGAGCGGACAGGCTGCACAGGTCACACCTGCCCATTCCAGTTACTACAGCCAGGCAGCTGATACCGACTCCATTGACGGCTGGCCAACCGGCCCAAATATCGAAGCACAGGCTGCAGTTCTTATGGATGTAAATACAGAAGCAGTTCTCTATTCCAAGAATGCTGACACTAAGCTTTATCCTGCCAGCATTACCAAGATCATGACAACACTTCTGGCATGTGAGAATTTAAGTTCCAAGGATAACATCGTTGTTTCCGAGAACGCTTCAACCAGTGTAACTGCCGGCGATTCCAGTATTTATGCAGCTCCTGGTGAAGAATTTACACGAAATCAGGCACTGATGGCTGTTATGCTCCAGTCTGCAAACGAAATGTCTGTAGCAGTAGCAGAACAGGTTTCCGGCTCTGTAAAAAAATTCACGGAACTTATGAACTGGCGGGCGAAGCTTTTCGGGGGTAAAAACACCCACTTCAACAATCCGAATGGCCTTCCGGATGAGAACCATTACACCACAGCTTCTGACATGGCCAGGATTGCAAAATCCGCCTGGCTGAATCCTCTTTACCGTAAATTCTGTACCAGGCGATATTATGAAATCCCGGCCACCAATAAATTCGCAGAAGCCCGCCAGCTTCTCAATCACCACAAGATGATCAAGAACGGCGAATACTACTACGAAGGTGTCCTTGGCGGAAAAACAGGATACACAGATGCTTCCGGCAATACTCTTGTCACCTACTGCAAGCGCGGAAACATGACTCTGGTTGCAGTGATCCTGAATTCTACTTCTGCTGCAAATGCCTACAGCGACACTGCTTCACTTTTTAATTATGGTTTTGAAAATTTTGAAAAAATGGATATGAAAGTTTCCATGAATCCAGTCCCATTTAAGGTACTCCCATGTGACAAATATATCCTTAAAGATAACGGAAATACTTATCCGTTTTATTACAAGACTAAAGTTTATGTGACTTTGCCAAAAGGCATCAGGAAATCAAAACTTAACAAACGCCAGGCCGTTCTCTCGAATGCTGCCGGCCCACTGCGTCTGAAAAGCAAATACTACTATAATAAACATCTGGTTGGCTGGGGAATGCAGTACGAACGGAATATCGTATCAGACCTGCTTCTCCAGACCTCTTCTTAAAAGTTTCCTGCGGCGGAGAGATTCATGTTTTTCGCGGATCTCGTCCGCCGCTTCTGTATCATTCACTTTCAGGGTTTTTACTCCGAAATATTTTCCCTCGTCTGTTTTACGGATACGGATCTTTCCTGCAACAGGGCCATGCTCATGGCAGAGCGCAAGACAATAATATACCTTGGAATTATTGGTACTGAACCAGCGGATCTTTCGCTTTGCAGGACATTTACAAACAGGACATATTGTACTGATCATATTCCGGTCTTTCATTAATCGCTCTTTTGATACAAATTCCCTGGATACAAACTTGTCGTGATCTGTATAGGAAATATAGATTTCTTTCTCTTTTGACTTCGGATTCTGGTATACATCCAGGGACGGATGACGGATCATGCAGGCTTCATCAATCTCCAGGAGTATCCTGGCAGTATAGCTGGCGTCTGCCAGTGCCCGGTGAAAATCCCGGTTTTTTGGAAGTCCCAGATAATCCGTAGCATATTCCAGAGAGCGTCTGGATACTCCGTCCTCGAATTTTATGCTGAAAAGCTTCTGCACATCGTAGTAATGGACGGGCCCCGGCATCAGCTTCAGGAGATTATAATATTTCATGTTCCGCTGAAGTTCCATCACATCCTGGTCTCCCCAGGTGAAAAAACGATACTCTTCTCCGCACCATTTCAGGAAGCTGCGGATCGCTCTTGGAAAAGGAACTCCATTTTCAAGCTCATGATAATCCACATGGATCACCTCATGGATGCTGTCATGGATCCAGTGGTACACTTTGGGCTTGATCAGGCACTGAAAGGTATCAACGATCTCTCTTTTTTCATTTAATTTTACTGCCCCGATCTCAATGATCTCAAAAGGGAGCCGGCTGTCCGGATGTCTTCTTCCGTCCGGATTCTGGTTCCATTCCAGGTCAAATACAATATAGTTCATGGGTTTTCTGTCCTCTTATCTGACTGCTCTGCTGCTTCATAAATGCAGCTGTTTCCGGATCTGTGTCCGGCTATTTCATATTTTTGCATTCGGACACAGAATAGATCGCTTCAAACAGCTCCTGCTGAAAGCTTTCTGTATCTGCATCTGTCAGAATCATATCTTTCATTTCGTCTTCTTCGTGTAGCCACCAGCGGAAATCGCATAATGTGGCACCCCGTCCGGCACCGTCAGAGCAATCCACATCCAGGAGCACTTTTTCTGTCTTAAAGAACTCCGGATGAAGGAGATACATAAACGGTACTGCATCGTGGATACTTGCCACGCAGCGATATTTGGAAGAATTTTCAAGTACGTAGCCGGCCATATCTCCACAGGCTCTGGCTGCCGGATCACCGGACTGGCACAGCTTCATGATCTGGTTTCTGGTGAGATTACATTTCAGGGTAGCATCCAGTCCGCACATCACCAGTGGGATACCGGAATCGAATACGATCTTCGCAGCTTCCGGATCTGCATAAATGTTGAATTCTGCTGCCGGTGTGATGTTTCCGCCTTTTGCTGCGCCGCCCATAAATACAATTTTTCCAATCTTATTCTTTATTTCAGGAAAAACCTTCAACAAAAGTGCAAGATTGGTCATTGGCGCAGTTTCGATCATTATTACCTGCTCACCCTCCGGAAGTCTATTCAGAAGCTCACGGATAAAAAGCACTGCATTGTCAGATGCAGTCTCTGATTTTGCTTCCGGCAGTACGCAATGGCCAAGCCCTGTCTCTCCGTGAAATTCTTCCGCATGAAATGCCGTTCTAACAAGAGGACGGTCCTGACCTCCTGCCACCGGAACCTTCAGTCCGTAAAAATCCACCAGCTCCAATGCATTTTTTGTTACTTTTTCTATGGTATTATTTCCTGCAAATGTTGTTACTGCAAGCAGATCTATCTCATCCTGATGTGCTGCCGCATATGCCAGTGCGATCCCGTCATCGATTCCGGGATCACAGTCCATGATAACCTTGATCTTATCTCCCATATATTCACCTCTGTAAAAACTCTTTCCCCAATTTTATAGTATTGCCGAATTTCCACTGTTTATCTGTTCCAAGTATAGCAGAGTGAGGATGTAGTGTAAAGTTAATCAGATTTCACATCTGTACTTCAGGCCGAAACGTAAAGAACCCCTCTGCCGGGCATTGGCAGAGGGGTGGAAAAAAAGGGGGTTATATTCATTTATATAAACAAATGCGATGTGCAATTTGGAGTTTTAATATCTGCAATATCCGTTTGGGTTGTTCCGGATATTGTTATTATGCTATATCCCATCACCCGGATCTTACAATCCAGTGCCGGGGATTCAAAGTAAATGTGGATCAATCAATAGAAACAAATTTCTTCTCTTCTGCTTCTTTCTTGGTCTCTTCCTTCGGGAAGGTTACATGAAGGATTCCGTTCTCATATTTCGCATGGATATCTTCATGCTTAATGCTCAAGCCTACATAAAAGCTTCTGTTGCAGGTTCCTGTATAACGTTCTCTGCGAACATATTTACCTTTATCATCCTTCTCGTCCTTCTTCTCTTCCCTGGTGGCCTGAATGTTCAGATAACCATTCTTCAGCTGGATCTTCACATCCTCCTTCTTAAATCCCGGAAGATCGATCTCCAGTTCATAATTGCCATCTACGTCACGGATATCTGTCTTCATCATATCCTTTACCTGAGGATAAGCAGCTGCCTGACGGCCTGTAGGATATCCCATAAAATCATCAAATAAATCTTCTCCGAAAATACTTGGCATTAACATAACTCATTCCTCCTGATCTATATTCGCTGCGTGCTGTGCAGTCGTTTTTAATTTACTGTTTCTGAAAACATCTGAAAATTCTGTAAGAATTTTCTCTGGAAGATTTCTTTTTCTCTTCCTTTGTTCTGTATGTACTATAACACGCATTATTAGCACTGTCAAGAGGTGAGTGCTAATTATTTTGTGAAGATTTTGTGACCTCTTCACATTTTCACATTTCCCCTGTTCTCTGGCTGCACTTATAAGTACTCTCTCAATATCTGTCCAACACATTCATAAATTGTATCTATGATTTCTTCGCACTTACCCTTCTTCATACCTGCTGTAACTCCTACTGCCAGAAGTTCCTTTCTGCCTGGATTTCGCCCATTTCCATCAACAGTTGTTGTATGTTCTCCGTAATAGGTATTACTGTAAGTAAGATCATACGCCGGGCTCAGACGCCACTGGTCATTTGATTCATCATATAGATATGTGAAATTTTTTGAATGATCGTCCCGGTTATGTGCAGCCACATTAAAACACATTCGTCGAAACATGTTTTCCACATCTTCACCATTATCTCTGGTCAGAATCTTTGTAAGTTTCATCAGGCTGTGATAATCCAGACTCGGCTGCTCAAAATCCAGCTCCAGAAGTGCCGCGGCAGTCAGCATATGAATTCTTCTCCCATTAGCCCCTCTGTCAAAGCGCCTGATTCCAAAGTAACCCTTGCACTTATCAGATGGAAACAATCTGGTTTCACTCATCGTAATGCCACATTTTCTTGCACAGCAGGAATAATCGTATTCCATCTTCCCTGTATCTTTTCCGTCTACATGAGCGGGAAATTTTATGATCCAGTCTTCCTGATCAATTGTTGTCATAATTTTGGGTCTGGCACCACCGCTGGTGCCTCCAAGATGATACAGATCATCCAGTTTATCTGAGTATTCTGTATTTAATATCTTCTCACATTCTTCTGCCAGTTCATCCAACTTTACATGATTGTGCTGTTCTGGAAAACTTTTCTCCGGATAATATGTCAGTGCCCCCATTCCTGACTTTCCAACTATCGCCAATCGATCCAGAACTGTCAGTTCATCCGGATTCTGCTTATGCGCCCGAAGTAATCGATCTAGTAATAACCTTCCCCAGTTATCCGGAAGACTATCTGCGAACACCCCAAAAAGTCCGGCAAAATAATCCTTAGTCGGAACAAATACCTGATTCTTTAAGGGAAGTGAAAATGGGCTGATCGAAAACCCATTTTCCAGCCATTCTTCGCCATATTGAAATGCAGCCTTATGATCAGCTGTCATTGCCAATGTTCCTACAAACTTTTCGTCATAGTATACCTGCAATGTATTATCTTGTCTCATTTATGACCTCCTGAATATCTTTATAAGGTACCTGTGTAAAAAGATTTCTGAGTTCATCTGCTATGTCCAGTGCCATAGCGATCTTTGTAAGTGATATCAGCGAAATCTGCCCGGAACTTTCAAATCTTTTGATCGATCCATAGCTTACTCCACTCATAACTGCCAGTTTCTCCTGTGAAACAGAACGACGTTTTCTGATATTCCGTACTCTCTGTGCAAGTTTCTGATCCAGTTCCTCTGCTGTCTCCCATATAAGCTGTTCCATATATCTCCCCCTTATATTATTACTAATATATTATCCAAAATCATAGAATTATATACTTTTTAGATAATATTTTATCTGTTTTTATTTTATCATTTACCATAAAAAAGCACAAGCCACATTTCTGTAACTCGCGCCTTTCTGCAATACTTTCAGCACATATTTATCAAAATATCTGACATAATCTTTAAAAAACAGGATAAATATATTCTTCCTCAGCTGCTTCCGCATCCTCTATACCAGTAACGGTAAGCTCCATTCCTTTCGAGGCACAGTCACATACCGGAAGAAAAAAGCCGGCAATAATCCCGATGATCATGGACGGAATTGTTTTCTTTGGAAAAATAAAAATATTTAAAAGATGAGGGAATTAAGGTGAATGCAACCACTGTATACAGATACCTTGACAAGCTCTGCGCCGAACATACCGTAATCAAATATCCGGATCTGAATTCCGACAAAGCTGTATTTCAGTTCGCAGGAGAAGAAAAGAAATGTGCAGAGCATCTGTATCGGGACCACGGATTCCGTCTTCAGGCAGTGGAGATATGCTTCATGGAATCTGCCAGGACTGTGAAGAAAAAGAAAATTCTTCTTCACAGATCTGACTGTTTTTCTTCTGGGTCGGTACGGTGAATCTGTCGAATAATACATCTGATCGATACCGGAACTGTAATAAGGCAGGCTACCGCACCAGATAGCATGACTGCAACATCCTGGAATAGGAACTGGGAATTAAGAATGATCTCCAGGCTATATTGCTGTGTCTGAATGTATGAAAATAATAAAATAGTTCCTCCAAGATAGGCAAACAGCAGCGTATTTACCGTTGTACCGATAATTTCTTTCCCAACCTGATAACCGGCAGCTGTAAGCTCTTTCGCTGTCAGACTGTTTTTATGAGTCCAGACTTCATATACAGAAGATGTTACAGATAATGCTGTATCGATAACAGCCCCAAGAGTACTGAAAACAGTTACAAATATTCCTACATGAAGCATGTTAATGTGAAGGTCCGTACTGTAATAATACATAAAATCGTCTTCCGAAATCTGCAGCTCATTTAACCCGTAACTTCCTGATCTCCATGTAATAATATAAATCGGAATAAACAAAAATAACATTACCAGCAGTGTAGCCAGAAAAGCCGCCCGCGTCTTGGGATTATTTCCGTTCTGATAAAACAGAGAAATATAACAGACACCTGCTCCTGCCACCAATGTCAGGGGCAGTACAGGAAAACCGGCAGACATCAGCATAATTGAAAAAAACAAAATTACAATATTCCCTGCCAGTGTCATAATTGACATGGCTCCACGCTCTCCGCCAATTAAGATCACCAAAAAAATTAAAATCAATGCAAGAAAAATGATCATTCTCCGACACCCCTTTTCCGTGATGGTATTTTCATAATCGCTGAAGCAATAAAAACAGATACCGGTATTGCCAGTACAATTCCAATACTTTCTATCAGAAAACGACAGATATCATATGGAATGTGGTATTTCACGATCGTTATAAAACTTATATCATTATTCATCTTAAGTATAAACATGGGAATCATACCGCTTGCCAGAACAAACAGCAGTACATTTATCATGGTTCCCATAATATCATATCCGATTTCACGACCGGAATGTATCAGTCTTCTCAGAGAAACCGATGGATTTTTCCGCACGATCTCTCCTATTGCTGCGCTGATCGTCACCGTTACATCCATAATTGCACCAAGCCCTGTCAGCATAATATCTGCCCAGAATATATCCGCAGAATTGCCTGTACTTCCAAGGTATTCCAGATTGGAATAATCCAGATCTCCGTACATATAAATAGAAAATTCAAACAATGCCATGATCAGAAACAGAACACACAGTGTTGAAAGAACTGAGGAAAATGTTTTTCTGTGAATTCCATTTAAGCAGATCAATGTAGTCAGTGAAAAAAGAACTGCAATGACATTACAGATATTTAAAATATTTTTCCCCTCTGTAAAAGCCTGAAATCCATACGCAAATATGACTGTATTCAGTATCAGTGATATGATCGTGTAAAATCCCTGCTTTCCTGTAATGCAGATCAGAAGAAAAAATAATCCTCCTGCCAGTAATGCCAGATACCCATCCCTTTTTACAGAACGTATCGTTTTTCCGGGGCTTTCCTTTGAACCGCTTAAAAGAACGGTGTCTCCTTTATGATATTTCTTGGTCTGAACCTGAGAAGATGTATATTCATTAGAGACCGTTATTTTTTCCCCTTTATGCGAACCGTTTAATATCCGTGCTGTAATATTCTGAGTATAGTAATATTCTTTTGAGCCCCTGGTTCCTTCTCTGCTTAGAGTCTGTTTTTCTGTCACGGAACATATTTTTGCCAGCGGTGTATGATAAAATTGGGAATTACAGCAGGTAAACAGAACAAAAATAATATATATGCCGGCTAAAAGATATTTTTTGTAAAATACGCAGGATTTCATTAACTTCATTCCCCCCTGTAGAAATATTGCAATCGTAAACGCACTGACCGGTTGCCTTTTATCGAAGTAACATTGTACGCTTTTTGAAAGTATCGGTCAATATAAGGTATACAAAAAACAGCAGCAGAACCGTTTTCACAGTTCTGCTGCTGCCCCCATAATTATTTTAACAAATACCTGACTCCAAAAAAGTCATTATTTACAAAGCTCAGAAAATGCATCTGCAACAAACTGAACCTTGGTTCCGATGATAACCTGTACAGAAGTTTTTCCAGGTTTGATAACACCAGCAACTCCGGCAGATTTGATCACCTTATCATTTACAGCAGTAATATCCTTAACCTCAAGTCTCAGTCTTGTGATGCAGTTGTCGATGCTTGTGATATTCTCTTTTCCGCCACAGCCTTCAAGGATTTTTGCAGCAATAGCAGTATAATCATCATTTGCAAGCTCAATATTCTTCTCTGCCTCAAGATCGTCATCGTCTTCTCTTCCCGGAGTCTTCAGATCAAATTTCTTGATGGCAAAAAGGAATACAACATAGAATACGATGAATGCTGCAATTCCAAGAGGAAGGATGAGCACTGTCTTCTGTGCTGCCGGAAGTGAGGATGAGAAAAGTAAATCCATCGCACCGGCGGAGAAGCTGAAGCCTGCACGGAAGCCAAGAGCAACTGTGATCATGGTGAAGATACCGTAAAGTAATGCATAGATCACATAAAGGCCAGGAGCAAGGAACATAAATCCAAACTCGAACGGCTCAGTTACACCACAGATAAATGCACAGATCGCTGCAGAAGCAACAAGACCGATGGCAACTTTTTTCTTTGCAGGTTTCGCACATTTAACCATTGCAAGTGCTGCACCAGGAATACCAAACATCATACATGGGAAGAATCCGGACATGTACATTCCAAGGCTCCAGGATACATCTGCAGAGGTTTCACCTGCCCAGAAGTGCTGAAGATCACCAAGTCCGATCGTGTCAAACCAGAATACATTGTTCAGTGCGTGATGTAATCCGGTAGGGATCAGCAGACGGTTCAGGAATGCATAGATACCTGCACCAACAACATCCATACCTGCGATCGCTTTTCCTAATGCTACAAGTGCACTGAAAAGTAATGGCCATACAAACAGTAATACAGCAGATACGATAATGGAAACCACTCCTGCAATGATCGCTACGCAGCGCTTGCCACTGAAGAATGAAAGCCAGTCAGGAAGCTTGGTGCTCTTGAATTTGTTATAGCATGTAGATCCGATGATACCGGCAAGGATTCCGATAAAAGGATTCACAATTTTGTCAAACGCAAGAGTTTTTGTTGCATTGTCAGCGATTGATGGCATGATAGTTGTAACAAATCCTGTAGAAAGAAGTGTTGTGAGCATCAGCCAGGATGCAAGTGCAGCGATTCCGCCGGTTCCGTCATTCTTTTCTGACATACCGACACCAACACCGATAGCAAAAAGGATTGCCATGTTGTCGATCAGAGCTCCGCCTGCCTTAACCAGAAACAGACCGATCAGATTGGCTGCGCCATGAATGTCTCCACCCTGCATGGTTGCCGGACATAACCAGTATCCGATACCCATGAGGATACCACAGATCGGCAGTACTGCCACCGGAAGCATTAACGCTTTTCCCAGTTTTTGAAGAAATTTCATATATTTCCCCTCCCTTAAAATAAATATATTTGACCGGATCACTCCGGTTATAACACCCCGAAAATTGCTACTATCTCCGGGCTGTTATAAGCCTGTCAGCTGCATGAAGATGATCATGAAAGCTTGAGGACTGCTTCATCTGTCGAAACATCCCCCTCCTTCTGGAGGCTTATCTTTCCGTAATCATCTGTGTTGCAGATCAGAACCGGGATAATTGTGTTTAAACCGGCTTTCTCAATTTTGTCCAGATCAGCTTCTATCAAAAGGTCACCTTTTTTGACTTTGTCGCCTGCTGCAACATGGGCTTTAAAGGGTTCTCCCTTAAGTGTGACTGTATCCAGTCCGATATGTATCAGTATTTCCGCTCCCTGAGTGCTTGTCAGCGTAACAGCATGAAGAGTATCAAATACCATTGCCACCTCACCGTCTGCCGGAGCATATATCCTGCCGTCTGCCGGGATCACAGCAAAACCGTCACCCAGTACCTTATCCGCAAAGACCGGATCCGGAACCTCCGCAAGGGGAACCACTCTACCCTTACAGGGTGCATAAATTAAATTTCCTTTATCTTTTCCTTTAAAAAATTTCAGCATATTCTCTTCCTCCCGTTGTTTTCCCACTTCCTCAGGTATTGATATCCGTGATGTTGCTTTGTAAATATATCTATATATTTTTTATCAACGCCGGGTTTATATTATATATTTCGCATAATTTTTATATTTGCTTTTTTGAGCATGTGTATATATTAACCATTATTTTTGGTTTTGTCCACATTTTTATTGTTATTTT
>ERZ869983.629-NODE-629-length-11353-cov-4.344892_pt1 | contig 11353 bp, 10 predicted proteins | sample MGYA00521106_ERZ869983 | MGnify/ENA primary metagenome ERZ869983 (study PRJEB32232, sample SAMN07284972) | human gut metagenome | biome: human-associated habitat; material: feces | host: Homo sapiens | place: Tanzania | collected 2014-04-05 ...
ATCGCTTTCGTCATAGATCTCGCCCACCAGCTGTTCAATGATGTCCTCCAGCGTGACCATGCCCTTTGTGCCGCCGTATTGGTCTACCACAATGGCGAGATGGGTCTTGGCATGCTGCATATCCCGGAGAATGTCGCTGATGCGCTTGGTATCCGGGACGTAGATCACGTTTTGGGTGATCTCCGCCAGGGAGTCGAACTCGCCGCACATAAGCCGGAAAAAGTCCTTGTTGGTGATCATGCCGATGATGTTGTTCACCGATAAATTTTCATGGAATATGACCACCGCCCAGATCTGGGACCAGATCAGGTATACGGTACGGTTGGCATATGCCACGTTTAATTCGAACTTTTTGATGACTTTCTGCCAGATGACTGCGTATAATGCACAGTTCAGCAGCATCAGAAACAGGAACAGATACAGCATCGGTGATGTCAGTCCGTCTCTGTTATAAAAGCCGGATGCCGCCTTGGAGTACACGCTGGTAAAGGAAAACAGCATCACTGTCAGATGCAACAATATGTATTTTTTTATCTTTTCCATATATCCTCCAGTGTCACGCCGTCGATGCTGATACAGCGATAGACTTCCATCATCCAGGCATCCAGCCGGCTCTCATCCTCTGTTCTGGCTATGATGTGACCAATACGGTCGGTACCGTCTGCCATGGCGAAGACCTTATGACCCACCGGGAAGTCCAGGGATACGGTCACACCCTGCTCTTCCAGCTTGCGGATTCCTTCTATGTTAATATGGGAAATTTTTCCTTCTATCGGGCTGAGAAGCAGTTTGGCCATGCATGGCTGCCTGCCGGTGCAGTTGAACTCCACCTGCTCGCCCAGCGCACTGCGGATCATTTTTTCATAAAAATCAAATCCATAATAGATGGAGATCAGTTCCGGAATACAGGTTGCTCCTGTTCTCCCTCCAACTTCAATCAGCCAGACCTGCTCTCCTCTTACAAATACATCGGCATTTAGCGGACAGTTTTTCATTCCCAGTGCTTTTATGGCAAGCTCAATCTGATATCTCAGATTTTCCATCAGTTTTTTCGATGCATGATAAGGAAATTTATGTCCGATTGGCATCGTTGTTCCATTTACCGTATAAGTAAATTTTTCATGTGGAAAAAATGCTTCTATTTTTTCTTCTCCAATAAAGGCATCTACCCCGATTTCATCGGCTTCAATAAATTCTTCTACCAGCACATACGGCTTCTTTGTTACCTTTTTTGCTTCCTGCCAGGCATATTCTAATTCTTCCATCCTGTCTGCACGGTGGATTCCACGACTTCCTGAACTGTCCACTGCTTTTACCATAACCGGAAATCCAAGTACCTTAGCCGACTCGACACATTCTTCATAAGAATCGACTTTTCTAAAATCTGCGGTTGAGACCCCTCCTGCCTTTAATGCCTCTTTCATCAAAAGCTTATCCGTGACCTTCCATGCTGCTTCTCTTGGAATCCCGCATAGTCCCAGATTATCACAGACAAAACCAATCGCCCGCACTGCCACGTCCGTTCCTGAAGTACAGATTCCGGAGACCTTTTCTCTTTTTGCGGTTTCTAAAATTTTTTCATAATCTCTTGTATCTATCTCATAAAAAGAATCCGCAAGCGCAATTCCCGGATAATTTCCTTTTATGCTGACAACCAGCGTTTCCAGTCCCATCTCTTTTGCTTTTTTAATTAAAGGCACTTGATAGATTCCCGCTCCTAATATCATTAATTTCTTCTTTGACATTCTAAAATAACTCCCATTTAGCTGATTTGCCGACTTCCTTGATTCGGTTAAATTTCTTCCCTTTGTTCGCTTACATTTATCGTTTCCCTTACAATAAACTGCGGAGTATGATTCAGCGTAAGAATAATTTTTCCAAGATATTCCCCGACAATCCCAAGACACATTAAAATCATGCCCGCAAACACCATCGTCACACACATCATAGACGCCCAGCCAATCATCAGAGACGGGTCAACGATTTTTCGTATTGCTGTGATAACTGCCATCAAAAATCCGACTCCGGCAGCAATTCCACCTGCCACAGACGAAATTCGAAGCGGGATTACAGAATAATTCCAATATGCCAGCCATAAATGAATCAGCTTATGCAGGGTATAATTAGACGCTCCAACTTCTCTTTTATGATGTTCCACTTCCACATTTCCAATATTGTGGGTAATCCGATAAAAAATTCCATCAATATAAGGATTATAACTGTCATATTTTCTGGTTTCTTCTGCTACTTTTTTGGTGATAATCCAAAAATTACTTGAAGTAATTTCTTTTGGCCGTCCCAGTAAAATTCTCGAAGAAACTTCATTTAATTTACTGCTTAAGTTCTTGAGAGAAGAATTTTTTCGTTTTCCATAATGTCCATAAACCAGGTCATATCCCTCTTGAATTTTCTCTACCAGCTTAAAAATCTGCGAAGGATGCGTCTGCATATCATCATCCATTCCCAGTACATAATCACCTTTTGTATAATGAAGTGCCGCCATCAGTGCATTATGCTGTCCAAAGTTACGAATCAGATTGACTCCATGCACAAATGGATATTTCTTTCCTAATTCTTTTATTTTTTCAAACGTTCCATCTGTCGAGCCATCATTTACCAAGACAAACTCGCATTGATATTTTTTATGTGCATGAAATTCCTGAATCGTCAGCTCGACTACTTTTTGAATTGTTTTTTCCGAATAATAACAAGGTATTACAATAGAAATCAGCATTTTTCTTATAACCTTCCTAAATCTTTTTTTTGTGTACCAAGCCAGTCATAGAAAAGAGGTGTTCCTCCGGTATGAATGAATAATATCTTTTTTCCAGAAATCTGATGGTCTTCGATATAGTGTTCCATTCCAAGAAATGCTTTTCCGGTATAAGTTCCATCCATTGCCACTCCATTTAGGGCAAACTCTTCACGGATACACTGCTCGATTTCCTCATCATACTGTCCATATCCACCTTTTGTATACTCACTTGCCAGATGGATTTCTCTTGCTTCTTCTAAAGAAAGTTCTCTTCCAATCCCTTTTAAGTATTCTCTCATTCCGGTTTCAATAATCGAAACGGCACGTTCATACTCTCTTGAGGAAATCAAAATCCCGACAATCTGCTTTTTATCTCTCGCCAAAAGATGTCCACAAGTCAGACCTGCCTGTGTTGCTCCTGTTCCCGATGCATGAAAAATATAGTCAAAGAGAATCCCTTGTTTTTTCTCAAAATTTAAAATCTCCTGATAAGCTTTTGCATAAGCAGAAGCGGAAACTCCCTCGTTTCCGGTTCCAAATTTATTTCCATAGATATAATACGGTTTGTGACCTTCCTGTATTAACCGATTCATCGTTGCCTCTACTGTCTCTGCAATCTGATTTTTTCTACATTTTACAATTTTTACCTTAAGCATCTGCATCAAATGGCTGTTGCTTGTCTCTTTTTCCTCACTTTCGCCCTCTTCAAATGAACAAATCATATAACAGGGAATCTTTTTTCTGAAACATTCATTTGCAATCACCCTGCATAAATTAGAGCGCACATTTCCATAAGCAATCATAATATCACAACCTTTTTTCTGCATATCTTCAAAAAAGGCATTCGCAATTCTTACTTTATTTCCTCCAAGTGAAAATGGCAGCAAATCTTCTCTCATGATATAGAGCTGATTTCCCGACTGTTTTCTGTCAAAAATCTCATAAATTGGTGTTCTTTCCAATTCCATTTTTTTCGCCTCTCAATCGTACCTTTCTATCATTATAAGCGAAAAGAAGAGACGTGTCAAAAAAACACGCCTCTCTTCTTTTTTAAGCAAAATCTAAAAACAAAATTTTCTTTAGTCGGTATCTGCTTAACACTGGGTTGGGTCCATAAGATTTGTTCCCGGTGCAAGTTTAATCGTAGCCGGTTTATCAAATGGCTCATAATAGCCATCACCAATTGTAATCTGTGAACCTCTGCTTACATTTGTATAAATCCATTTTGCATCTCTTACACAAAGTCGGATACATCCGTGAGATGCCGGACGTCCTAAGTTATTGTAATCTGCTGCATTTAAGTTATAAATGCTCTGCTGTCCACCTGCTACAGAGTGGATAAAGATTCCCTGATATACATGAGACGTATACTGACCCCAAGATGGTCCCATTAAGATATGCCATCTGTCCTGGTCACCAATGTAGAATGTTCCTGTTGGGGTTGGTGTTGCCGGAAGTCCTACAGAGCAGGTCATTGATTTAACCGGAATAATATATCCGTTTGAACCATCTTTTGCAAATACAGTAACCATGCAAGTCGTACGATTTACACGCAGTCTGTATGGTCCGCTTACCATACTGCTGACATCCTGCTGTAATGCTCCATTGGATTTAAAGTATAATTTATATCCATTGACATACTGCCATCCGGTCTGCATAACACCATTCGCATCCATATAAAATCTGGTATTTCCGGTTTTAATATAACCAGTCTGCATCACTCCGTTACTGTCTAAGTAGTACCATTTGCTGCCAACAGAAGTCCAGCCGGTTTTCATTGCTCCGTCTGCAGTACCTCCGAAATAATAATACTTGCCATCAATCTTCTGCCAGCCGATTTTCATGACACCGTCATTTGCTCCGCCAAAATAATACTTTTTATTTCCGATTTTCTGCCAGCCGGTTTTCATAGAGCCATCACTTGCTCCGCCAAGATAATAGTATTTTCCATAAATCTTCTGCCAACCGGTTCTCATAGAGCCATCACTGCCAAGGAAATAATATTTTCCATAGATTTTCTGCCAGTAGGTTTTCATTGCTCCATCATTTCCATGACCTAACCAATAATATTTACCGTCAATTTTCTGCCAGTAATATTTCATCGCACCATCATTTTCTTTTCCAAGATAGTACCATTTACCATAAACCTGCTGCCAACCGGTTTTCATTGCTCCATCTCTTCCGAGCCAATAATATTTACCATAAATATTCTGCCAGTAAGTTCTCATAGAACCATCTGCGCCAAGGAAATAATATTTTCCATCTACCTGTGTCCAGTAGGTAGCCATGATTCCGTTTGATTTCAGATAGTAATATTTACCACTTGTCAAAATCCAGGTACCTGCCGCATATGTTCCATCAGCCTGTTTCCATTTCCAGCCATCAGCTGTCTTTTCCCAGCCCGGTTTATAATTGGAAGTACATTTTCCGTCTGCTCCAAAGACATAAGTCACTCCATTTATGACTTTCTGACCATTTTTAAAAATTTCTCCATTTTCTTCCAGAAAATAGGTTACTCCATTTTCAATATCTGTACGGAGTCCTGTTTTAGAAGTATCTTTCTTTCCTTCTGCATTAAAATAATAATAATACTCTGTTCCGGTTTCACTTCTATATTTTTTCCATGCGTTGGATGCAAATTGACCCTTTGCATTTAAATAATAACTGTCTTTTCCAATCTGATAAACATCTTCACTTAAAACAACTGGTGTTACATCTGTTTCAGCCTCATATTTTTCCCAGATACTTTTTTCTACTTCAAACACCCATTTTTCTGTCAGTGTGTCTGCATTTGTAAGATTTTCATAATAACGATAAATCACCTGTTTTGCTTTATTGGATGCATCCACTACAGTTTCTAACGTCCAGTGTTCGTCAATTTTTTCACCTTTTACTTCATTATTTTTCAGTACAGTAATTGTATCCGTCGGCTGTCGTTCTTCCAGTACCTCCTGTGAAGGTTCTTCTGTCTTTGCCTCATCTGCCGGAGTCTCATTCGGCTCTTCTTTCATATCCTCAGACGGAGCCTCAACTTCCGCATCTGGAGTTTCTTTTTCATCCGGAGTTTCTTTCACATTCGGAGTTTCTTTCACATCCGGAGTCTCTTTTGCATCCGGAGTTTCTTCTCCAGTCTCTTGCTCTCCAACTTCCTGCTGTCCGCCATCCGGTTGTCCCTCTAAAAGAGTTTGTGAACTTTCCTGGCTCTGTACCGCTCCTTCCGATACAGTCGCTGCACTTACCGGCAATACCGTTGTCATAGTAACGGCCACGGTAAGCATCAAGGATAACAGTTTCATTCTTCTTTTTTTCATACCTATCCCTCGCTTCCTGGTATCTCCTGATTTTCACTTATTTTACCATTTTTGACCTATTTTTACAACAAACAGAATGTAAAACAATATTAAGTTTTCTTTACAGAAATGATAAGATTCTTTCCATAACAAACACAGCTATGCAAGAGAAACACGCTACTGTCACAAGACTTTTTTCTTTCAGGGCGAAAATTACTGCAACGACCAGCCCCGCAAACGCTGAGATTGGAGAATCTGTCGCATACAAAATTGCAGGAAACGTCATAGCGGTCAGGCAGGCATAAGGTACATAATATAAAAACGAACGGATATAAACATTTGTAATTTTTTTCTGAAATAATGTGAGCGGAAGCATACGAATCAGATACGTTACTCCTGCCATCACAAAAATATAAGCATAAATCATGATTCTTCCTCCCTAATCGGAAACAGGACTGCGCCCATTCCGGCTGCTAATAACGTACAGATAATAATTTTAAATCCGTCTGAAATCTCACAAAGCAGAGGCAGATAATAAAATCCTGTACTTAAAATCAATGCTGTAATCACAACAATACATACATTTTTCTCCTTTTTAGCCGGAGGAATAACAATCGCCACAAACATTCCGTATAAAGCAACACCCAATGCACTTCTGATAAATTCCGGCATAATTGTACTTGCCACCGCACCTCCAAGTGTTCCGGATACCCAGCCAACCACCGGAAGGAAAATCAATCCATACATGTACCACTGGCCCACTTTTCCTTTTTTAGAACTTGCCACCGCAAAAATTTCATCCGTGATACCATAAGCAATCGCCAGTCTGTGTCCGGTATGAACACTTCGTGCAAATTTCTGTGAAAGTGACAGTGACATCAACGCATAACGCATATTGATGACAAGCTGGGTTAGTGCCATTTCCACCAGAGAAGACCCTGCCAGAATGACATTAAGTCCTGCAAACTGTCCTGCCGATGTCAGATTCAACAGTGAAATCAATACTGCATGAAATGGTTTCATTCCATGATTCACTGCCAGCATGCCAAATGTAAAACTGACAGAAAAATACCCAAGTGCAATCGGAATTCCGTCTTTTAAGCCTTGTTTTATATTATTCTGCATGTTTATCCCCCATTTTGTATTTTTTCTTTTTTATCATAATTACAGCACAATGCTGGGGTCAAAATTTTTGCCCCAGCACTTTTGTATTTCTATTCTTATTTTTCTTTATTCCTGAAGTGAATGCTCCAGCAAATCAACCAAATGTTCCAAAGCTGTCTGTTCGTCCTCTCCCTCACATACCAGTTCAATGACCGCTCCACCTCTTACGCAGGCGCCAAGTACGCTCAGCACACTCTTTGCATTTGCTGTCACGTCTTTATAATGAAAGGTAATCAGACACTTATATTTCATTGCCTCATTACAAAGCTTTCCTGCCGGTCTTAAGTGCAGACCAATCAAATTATTTACTTTTACTTTCTGGCTTACCATGTTTCTCACTCCCTGCTTCTGTTATTTTCAAAGTCCACTATCCCGTCGTAATTTCTGCGGCTTTCACCAGTTTCAACTTTACTTTCACCGTGTCCAGAGAGGTATATCCATCCGGAAGTGTAATCTGTACCGGAACTTCATATTCTCCGACACCGTAAGATTTTAAATCAATACTTAACGCAATCTGCGCTTCTTTCAGATTTTCAAGTGCTTCTTCCGTTCCCAGAATTCTTACTGTTATTTTCTCTCTGTCAAAAACCAAATCCGTATCGGATGGCTTATTATTGACTGTGATACTGTTTACCGGAATTTCATACTCTTTACTATTTAACGGAAGAATTTTCACTGTCACAAGGGCAGTCTCACTGATATCCGTCGCAAGCTCAATATCTTCCGGAAGCAAATCTTCGAGATTTACTTTTACTTCATAATCCGAAGATTTTCCACTGATATTAACCAATGATGCTGGAATTACCAGTTTACCTCCATCCTCTTCAAACTGTTTTAAGGCTTCCTGCGTTCCTGCAATACTGATGGTATTCGGTGTAGAAGAAACCTGGAATACATAATATCCCGCTTTTACCGTTCCGGAATATTTCACTTCCACCGGAACATCCTGTTTCACTTTCCATAATTCAACATTTACATCTATTGTTGTAGACTGAATATCAAACTTCAGATACGACATCTGTTTTTCAGAAAGTTCTTCGAGATTTTTGTCATAAACTTTAATCTCAGACTGTCTGGTATCATCCTTTGACATTCCACTGACATCTACCTGAGCCACGACATTTCCAATCTTATTCATAATTGATTCTGGTCCAATGATTGTCACACGGTCTGGATTTGTTTCTGTTTTTCCGACCTCATATCCTTTTTCCGGTTTCGTATCGCCTGTATTCACTGCAATTGTATATTCCTGACTGACTCTGTTTTCAATTGTAATCGGAATATTTCTCGGTCTTGCTTCTATGTTGTGCGCCTCAATGCCGGAATAGCTGACATAGACCGGAACCATAATCGGATCAGACTCCAGATCCACAATCTGGGTTAAGTCCGCTACCGCTGAAATATTGTCCCTGCTGATTTTTTTTACAATCGAACTTGCTCCCGTCACCTTGACATCCACGGTATCTTTTCCATCTTCCATAAGAGCAACTTTATTCATACTTTCAATATAAGATTCATTTGCAAACGTAACCGGCACATCGGTAATTGTAATTGTCCTTACAGGATCCTCAATATTAACAACCAGAAGCCAAATAAATACGGCAATAAACAGCGAAAGAATTCTAAGAGTAAATTTATTCATCAGATTTTTTCTCATTCTTTCCCCATCCCTTCCATATTATTTTTTTCCGTTTTGCATTCTCCGGTGTCGCATTCTGCTCTTTCTTCAGACGTTCTTTTAACTCATCCTTTGTCAATGCAACATCCAGTTTTCCCTGTTTTGCAACTGATACATTTCCGGTCTCTTCTGATACAATAATTGTAAAAGAATCGCTGACCTCACTGATTCCGACTCCTGCACGATGTCTTGTTCCAAGATTCTTATTCAGTGCCATGTTATCAGAAAGAGGGAGATAACAGGTCGCTGCCACAATTCTGTCTCCCCGAATGACAATTGCTCCGTCGTGAAGCGGTGTATTATGTTCAAAAATATTAATCAGAAGCTGACTGCTTACTAAAGAATCCAGATAAATTCCGGTTCTCGCATATTCATTTAAAATAGTCTCTTCTTCTATTACAATCAAAGCTCCTGTTTTGACTGCTCCCATTTCAAAACTTGCACGAACAATTTCGTTAATTGTTTTATCAGAAAAATATCCGTCCTCTTCTTTTTTTCCCGAATCAAATGGAATGATACTGCTTACGATTTTTTTATGTCCCAGTTCTTCAAGTGCCTTTCTAAGCTCTGGCTGAAAAATAATCAACACAGCCGTAATTGCATATCCTGCCATGTTGGTAACCAGCCATAAAATTGTATTCATCTTCAATAAAAATGCAATGAAAATAAATGCAAGCACAATTAAGATTCCTTTTAAAAGCGAATATGCTCTGGTATTACGAATCCATAACATAAATTCATATACAAAGAAAGCAATCAACAGAATTTCAACAACATCACTCCACGTAAAATACGGTAATCGGATACCTGTTAAGTAACTTGTTACGGATAATAAAAAATCTCCCACAGTCTCACCCCCTTATAGCTCTTTTCTCTAACCTGAAATTTTTATAAATTTTTCAAAGATTCCTCTAACTGTTTTTCAAAGTCAAAATCTTCTTCTGCCACACGTTCTACCGGAACTGCATCCGGTTCTTCCTGTGCTGTGTCCTGTTTTGCTGAAAAATCCTGTGTATGTGCTTTTTCGGTCTGGCTCAGATTTTCTTCCTGAATTGGTTTTATTTCCTGATACTGACTTTCCTGCTGATACGATTTTGTTTCTTTATTTTGTCTGACTTCATCCAGCTTTACTTCTTCCACCACTTTAGAATTCGGTGTAAATTTCTTTACACTTTTTTTGCTTTCGGAAACCAGTGCTTTTGGAACTGCTTTTACATAATAGATATATTCATCATCTTCAAACTGAGTCAGTTCGGTTCTTGAATAATCCACACCCAGTTCAAAGAATTCAATAACAAATCCAATAATAATTGCAGCTACGCCAGATAAAATAATCCCTGCAAGTTCTGTGCTGACGCTCATGAACATGCTTCCAAATACCATGATAACGATATAAACAACTGCACCTGTCACAATTGCAATTCTCCATGCATAGTCAAAAGACGCTCTGCTGATGACACTTACAATCACAACAACTGCGGCAAAAACTACAACGGTCAGCCACATTTCTTCATTTTTTAAAACACCGTCTAATAAAAGCTGTAATTTCTGCAGCGGCTCCGTTTCATTTCCCTGAAGTACCGTTGCTCTGTCTTTTACCAGTTTCATAAAGAAATATAATATCACCCCGCATCCGGATGGTACTGCGCTTGATGCTCCTCTTAAAATACCACAGCCTACCGGTACTGCTGCCGGAATATGCAGGGTAAAAGAAATCGGTGTAAGAATCAATGCGACATTATCTTCTGAAGTAAAACGAAGAAATAAAATCATTAATAAAACCAGTAAGACTGCTGCAAATCCTGCCGTCTCAATTCCAACTGCATAACAATGACCAAGAATCAAGAGACACGCCAGTATGGTCATCACATTAATTGAAAACACTGCACAAATCAAAGATAAAATCAAAACAACAAAAATGTTATCGATTTGTCTCATAAATCCTAATAAACCGTTAATCTGTGAAAATACAACAAATGCCAAAAGGAATTTAAATAAAGGCATAATCCAGAAATCATGCTCTCCATAAAATTCTTTCACTTTTTGTTTCCATAGTAATAGTTTCGTCATGCCTTATGCCTTCCTCCTTTTAGCCGCTTTACCAGCTTTTGTTTCTTCTCTGTCATACATCTTTTTAAGCTGGCTTAATTCCTGATAGTACTCCTCTACACCCTCCTGTGCCTGCCTGTACTTTACAGAACAATACACATAAGTAATAATACTGTATCCTGCAATCATAACCAGATAAAACAAAATTACTTTCACCCCGAGTGCAACCACGTCGATCTGATTGATATTATCCATCAGATAATCACTTTTGCTTCCGAAATACACCAGAAGCAGTAAACCATAAGCAATTGTAGTAAGAAAAAAATTCTTAATCAAGGAAAGCCCGATATAATCACTTCTATAATACTTACTAATTCTAAGCTGCTTACGACCCTTGCCTGACTCATAGGTAGCCAG
>ERZ869983.631-NODE-631-length-11330-cov-7.342131_pt1 | contig 11330 bp, 11 predicted proteins | sample MGYA00521106_ERZ869983 | MGnify/ENA primary metagenome ERZ869983 (study PRJEB32232, sample SAMN07284972) | human gut metagenome | biome: human-associated habitat; material: feces | host: Homo sapiens | place: Tanzania | collected 2014-04-05 ...
ATCCGGTCTTTTTCACTGGGATGATCTATGAATCTTCTTCCCAGGACAGTTCCGTCTGCCCGCATGATGGTACAGACCGCATCGGTATTGATCCCCAGATCCACACTGCAGATGATCTGTTCTTTTACCGGTGTCTGCGTTAGTGTTACTTCTTCTGTATAGGAAAAACGCAGAAAATACCGGCGGTGTCTCTTTTCCAACGCAGGAGCCGATGCCTTCTTTCCTTTCCAGTTCCTGCGAAGATATTCCATATCAGTACGTTTTAAATATACACGGAACCATTTCCAGTCATGCCCGTCGTACAGTTTCAGATATGCTTCATCTTTTCCTCCTGGCCTTCGATATAGGCAGATACCTGCTCACGGCTCCGGTCACTGACTGTAACGGCACAATAAGACGGGTTCCACAAATGTCCTCCCCACAGTTCTTTTTTCAGCTCCGGATGTAAAAGGAACATCTGACGTGCAAGATTCCCTTTCATGATCTTGATCATATCTGAAATATAAAACTGCGGCCGGCAATCCACAAGCATGTGGATATGATCCGGCATGACTTCCATTGCCAGGATCTGAAACCGATACTCTTCTGCCAGATCCTGCAACATCTTTTTGCATTCCAGGTCGATCCCGTCTTTTAATACTTTCTTCCTGTATTTCGTACACCAGACCAGATGATACTGCAGAGAGTATACATATCCTCTACCATATGAAAGATCATTTTTATTAATTGTAAACATATCTTTTCCCATAAAAACATTATACCATATACATAGAAATATATCAAACATTTGTTCTTCTTTTTGTCAAAAATCTTGCGCGTCTAACTCATCACTAAAGTAACGAGAATGCGACGCGCCGTTTTCAATTCACGTCTTCATGGGAGACGACCAATGCCGCTTCACTTTATAGTAAGTGTTCTACCGGTTACGATTTTTCTGGGCTGATATAATTTATCCTGAATTATTCACGGCTTTGCCGTGAAAGTGGCTGAAAGCCATATTTTCTCTTTCGAGTACCAGACCCCAATGTCCCAATTAGCATGTCCAAAAGATTCATATCTTTTAAACGTAGTTTGCGGAACTTTTCCACTTTTTCAGTGCCCTCGATTGAGGGACAGGGGAGTTGAATAGGCGAAGCCTATTTTTTTTAAAAATAAACTCAAAAATGAGAATCTATGGTATAATCAGAAATAATCAGCAGTTATGCTGACGTGGTTATATCTGCCGGAATGGCAAAAAAGATTATAAAAGAGGATGTTTATGAAAAAGATGTATACCGCAGTTACTCTTATAATTATCTTCTTTATGGTAGCTGCATTATATATTTGCGGGAGATATGAGAATGCTCCCGACAGAATTTTTACAGGAAAAGTAAGTGCCCCGGAAGGCGAGTGGACGATTGATGCTTCCGACGGTGTTACGAAGGCGGAGGTCACCTTCAGCCTCTCAGATAGAGGAGAGCACGAGGAATGGGTGCTGCTTCTCAGGTCTCATTGGAAAAATTATTATGTGCGTGTGGGCGATGAGACGATCTATCACAGGAACGGAAAAAGAGATGGATCAGTGCATTTGTTTGATATTCCATCAGGAGACAGTTTGACGATCAGCTTTATCGGTGGGACGAAAGATAATCTGAAAGGCATTGAGAGCTCGGGGATATTGATAGGAGACAAAACCAGTATGTACAGACGGATCATAAAGGATAACCTTTATGCGGTGCTTATCGGTGTGCTGTCGCTTGCTCTTGGTGTGCTGTGTATTGTCGCCTGTCTTTATATGAAAGCGGGAAAAACGGAGAAGATCTACCGTGTACTGCGGAATTTGGGAATCTTTATTTTGACCGGAGGAATCTGGGTGGTGACAGACTCACAGATTTTGCTGTTAGTCACTCAGCACACCAGTATTATTGAGCAGATATCATTCTTGTCCTTTTTCACATTGCCGTTCCCTCTTCTGGAATTTATCAAAGAGATCATACCGGGCAAACACAGGATGCTGTCCGTGATGCGTAAGTTGTTTGTTTTTACCTTAGCCCTTTATCTGATAAATTATATCAGCGGATGTGATTTGATGATCATAATACTTATCTGTGAGCATCTGCTTATGACAGTAACACTTCTGCGCGTGATCTGGAATGGAATCAATGGGAACAAAAAGCATAAAAATCTTAAATTGCAAAGAGTTATTAATGGCTGTGTAGCATATTGTGTTTTCAGCATTATAGCACTCGTTTTATTTTATTATGGAAATGTAGTGAGCTATTCCTATATCTATTCGGTCGGTATTGCGATATTTATCGCATTTTTAATCAATGCAGCCTGTATCGTAATGTATGAGCAGTTTCAGGAGAATGCTAATATCGAGATCTATGCAAGAATGGCCTATATGGATACGATGACCGGTCTTGGAAACAGAACGGCATTTCTGGAGGAAAACAAGAGTAATGCTGTTTTCCCGGGAATGATTTCCTACATAATGATGGATGCCAACAATCTGAAGAAGATAAATGACAGCCTGGGACATAATAAAGGTGATGAGCTTATTATCACGATCGCAAAGTGTATGAGAGCTGCCGTTGGACAGAACGGTCAGTGTTACAGAATCGGCGGTGATGAGTTCGTGATTATTCTGAAAAACAAGACAGCCGAAGAAACGGAAGAAATCATAAGGCAAGTCAGAGCGGAGATTGAATTTGCCGATGAACAAAGGTAAGTAGGTAATCATCCGTACCTGTTATCCTCGATTTTTTTCTGATATACTCTCCTCAAAACCTGAAAGGATTGTATCATCATGAAAAAAGACGAAAAACTTATTCTTTGGACAGAACGTCTGCAGGCGTTCCAGGCCAGTGGCCAGACCTGCAGGGAGTGGTGCCGGGAACATCAGATCCCTGTTTCTACCATGACATACTGGAACCGTAGATTACGTACACTCGAAAGCGAATCACAGCCGGAACTGGTTTTTGCAAAGATGCCAACGGAGCAGGAACTTTCCACAAGAGGAGCCATAACAGAAAATATACCTCTGCGTATCTTTATTACAGACAGTATCCGGATTGAAATTATGCCGGACTGCCCGCCAGAGCTTCTGCACGTTTTCGTAAGAAGTCTGAAAGAGCATGCTTGAACTGGCAGGCAGCACAACGGTATACCTTGCGTGCGGAGTAACCGATCTCAGAAAAAGTTATCACGGTCTGGCGGCTATCATCAAATTAAAATTTCAGCTCGACCCATATTCGCGCTGTATGTTTGCGTTCTGCAACCGCAGGCGGACCTCAATCAAGATTCTTCAATGGGACGGATCCGGTTTCTGGATTCTGATGAAAAGGCTGGACAAAAACTGTTTTCGCTGGCCGGACACACCGGATGAACTCCAAAAGGTAACCCTGAAAGAGATGCACTGGCTGTGTGACGGATTATCCCTGACACCCCAGGGGGCGTTCGAAGAGCGGCATCCGAAAATCATCGTGTAGGTTCCTGTTTTGTCAATCCGCAAAAGGACGAAAAAAGCAGAGATATCCGCTTGATTTCCTATAACTGCAGACTGCATTTTTCCTCGAAAAAAGCAGGTTTGTATGGTATACTTCTGGTAGAGAAAAAAGAGCCGGGAGAATACCAGATGGAGCCGATTTTTACAGAAGATCAGTTAAAGAACATGAGCCGGGAGGCACTGATTGAGCTGATGCAGGTCATGCAGGAAAAGCAGCGCAAAACAGAAACCAAAATGAAGCTGATGGAAGAAAAACAGAAAGAGCTTGAGTTTTTAAATGCCATGCTTTCTGACCGCCTGACGCTTGCAAAGAAACAGCGTTTTGGGGCTTCCAGTGAAAAATACGCAGATGGATATGAGCAGATGAATCTGTTCAACGAGGCGGAAGCTGCATCAGATGGTGAACCTGACCCGGAGAAAGAAATCGAAGTCACTTCCCACAAGCGTAAAAAGCATGCCGGAAAGAAAGAGGAAGATCTTTCGCATTTCGAAGTAACAGAGCGGATAGAATACAAACTTACAGGGCAGGAACGTTATTGTCCAGACTGCGGTAAAAAATATAAGGTCGTCACGAAGGAAACGGTAAAGCGGTTAAAGTTCGTTCCGGCACGTTTTGAGGTAGTCGAAGAAATCTCTTATGTATACAGCTGCCCGGAATGCGGAGCTATGAAGCGTCTGGAAAAAGTTCCGGCCCTGATCAAGGGAAGCATTGCAACGCCGTCCCTGGTTGCAGGCATCATGAATGCAAAGTATGTCAACGGCATGCCGCTGGCCAGGCAGGAACGGGAATTCGCAAGATATAACCTGAAGCTTTCCACCAAAACCATGGCAAACTGGATGATCAGCTGTGCAGACCGATATCTGAGACTGCTCTACGACCGGATGAAAGAAGAATTCTTAAAAAGCCGGTACATTCACTGCGATGAGACACGGGTTCAGGTGATTGACGAGCCGAAACAGCAGGGGTCTACCCAAAACTGGATGTGGGTCTATCTGACCGACCGCTACAGTGAAGCGCCGCAGATGGTTCTCTTCGATTATGAGCGGACCAGAGCCGGGTATCATCCCAAAAACTTTCTGGGAGATCCATTCGAAGGATACCTCACGTGTGATGGATATCAGGCATACCACGGGTTAAAAGATTCGATTGTTGTATCCGGATGCTTTACCCATGCCAGAAGGAGGTTTGACGCAGCGCTTACGGCACTGAAAAAGGATTTTACCAAAGAACAGCTGCGTGGAACTGTTGCGTATCAGGCGATGTCCCGGATCGGAATCCTCTATAAAATAGAAGAACTGATTCAGGATAAGACGCCGGAAGAACGGTATCTGGAGCGTCAGAAACAGTCCCGTCCAGTCGTGGATGCATTTTTTGAATGGTTACATTCGATGGAAGATTCGGTAGACCGGTCTTCCCTTATTGGTGATGCCATTTTATATGCGCTGAATCAGGAGACGTATCTGCGCCGTTATCTGGAGGATGGGCATCTGAGCATTGACAATAACAGCGCGGAACGTGCAATTAAAAACTTCGCAGTTGGCCGCCGGAACTGGCTGTTTTCGAAAAGTATCCGTGGGGCAGATGCCAGCGCCACCATATACAGCATCACAGAAACCGCACTTTTAAACGGGCTGAAACCCTATCTGTATCTTACCTACGTCCTTGATCAGCTGCGGCGGATGGGATCGTTTCCCGAAGAAGAAAAACTGGATCAGTTGCTGCCCTGGTCAAAAGAACTTCCGGAAGAACTTCGGACAACAGAATAAATTTGAGCCGCCTTTTTCTGGGCGGCTCATTTTGAAAAACAAGGTACGGATGATTACCTACTTACTTTTATTTCACTTCTTTACCGGTTTTCCGGCAGTTCGCCGGAAGCTTCGGTGACCAGGGAAGCAAGTCATCCAGAAAGCTTCGGTCCGTGTCATCCAGATGCTTCGGGATTTCGCTGAGCAGGTGCTCGAAATAATCATACGGTTTCAGGTTGTTGGCTTTCGCGGTTTCTGCAATGCTGTATATAATGGCGCTCGATTTTGCCCCTGCAACCGTATCAATCATCACCCAGTTCTTCTTACCGATGCAGAATCCGCGGATCGACTGCTCTGCAGCGTTGTTGTCCATCGGCACTTCTCCGTCATCCAGGAACACCTTCAGGTATTTTTCCTGGTTCATCGAGTATTGGAACCCTTCCCAAGTCTTGCTTTTTTGTGGGACTTTCCGGATTGTTTCCTTTGCCCACGTGAAATAAGCCTCCACCAGCGGGCGTACGCTTAACTGGCGGCGGAGTTTCCGTTCTTCTGACGGGAGTTCCTTCAGTAGCTTTTCTTCCCGGCAGATGGCCTGTATCATGCTCAGCGCAAGATATGCACGGCTGCCATTCCGCGCTGCTTTCGGCAGGGCTTTGACCGCTTCATCAAATCTTCGCCTGGCATGGGACCAGCATCCGGAAATCTTCAGGTCTTCCCGTTCGTTTTCAATCGTGTGATAGACCTGGTATCCGTCCGTGACGCATATGCCTTTGAAATCCTTCAGGAACTCTCTTGGATGGCTGGCATTTCGCGTCTTCTGGTATTCATACAGGACAATCTGGCGGTCTGTATACATCCGCCCGGTGCGGTATACCCACATGAAGCTTTTGCTTCCGGCAGAACGGCCATCTTTATTTACCAGGACTGGCGTCTCATCTGCCTGCAGCACATGGTAGTGATACATTTTTTCATGCAGGTAATCATAGAGAACCGCAAGATATCTGTCTGCACACTGGATGGTCCAGTTTGCCATGTTCTGCCGGGAGATATGCAGGCCGTAACGTTCAAACTCCTGTTCCTGACGGTAAAGCGGGACGGCATTGACGTATTTTGCGTTCATCACTGCCGCCTCGAGTGACGGGGATACCAGGCTCCCCCTTAAAAGACATTCCGGGTGCGGGGCTCTGACGATTTCATCCGTCTTCTTACCGGCGTACACCTTTACATGATGCTCCTCGACCTCGATTTTCGCCGGGGTAAACCCATATCTGCGGTACACTTCATCCGGAAGCTGTTTGAACCCGTCTTTTCCGAAACGTTCCTCCAATTCTTCTTCTGACAGGGAATGTTCGATTACTGCAACCGGAAGACCGGAAAGATCCTCTTCCCTCTTTCCCTGTCTTTTCTTTGGGCGCTGCCGGGCGGCGGTTTCCGCTGGTTCACCAGCCTCTTCCCCTGCAACAGCCTCGGCCTCGTTAAAGAATACCATCTTCCCGTCCGATTCCATAAAAGAAATCTGGCCTTCTGTTTCATGCCGCTCGGATGACCTGCCAAAGCGGTGCCTTTTTAAGTCCGCAGCCTGTTCCAGCACCAGCTGGAGGGTCCGGTCGATCTCCTTCAGCTGCCCCTGCTGTGCCAGGAACAGCCGGATGACGGTTTCCTTATCAAGGCTGTTCAGTTTTTCTTCCGTATATTCCAAAGCCATGCCGCTGCCTCCCGTTTTTCTGATGGTTCCATTCTAACAGAAAACCTCCTTTTTTGCGAATTCACAATGGAAGGGCATCCGTCATAATGACCAGGGACACAGGGGCATCTGTACCGCTTATGGCATCCTTTTCCCCATGTATCCCTTCCAAAAGTGAAATACGTGCAGCTGCAGCATATAGGGGCGTAAAACCAGGACAGGGGCTGCCTTTACAATGGAGCAAAGGGCAGCCGCAGGTGCGTGACAGCAGCATCAAAATTTCTCTGTTTTGCACAAAGGCTCTGTTGTTAAAAATCATCCCATATATTCCGGCGGTTCCACTGGCCTGACAGACTTTTTCGGTGCGATCGTCAGTCCCTCCATCAGCCATCGGAACTGCTGTGGTGTCAGGGAACGCACTTCTTCCGGGCTGCGCGGCCATTGGAAACGGCTTTCGGACAATCTCTTGTACAGCAGGAGCCATCCATCCCTTTCCCACACCAGTCCTTTGATGCGGTCTGTCCGCCGCCCACAGAAAAGATAAAGGGTATCCGGTACATGGGGCTTCTTTCCTGTCTGCGCCTCCACCAGTGCTGCCAGACGGTCCATCCCAAAGCGCAGGTCGGTGTAACCACAGACAATGTAAACTGCCTGAAAGCAGGTGGCATCATTCAGCATTCTGTATCACCTCAAGAACTTCCGCAAGAAGAGACATCGGGGTAGATTCTGTTACATAGACAGAAAATCCCTTTGTGGAAATATGCAGTCCCGGCTGCTGGCGGTCATCCTTATGATTCTGCTGTAAAAGCCCTGGTTCTACAGGGACTATCTGCTGTGCGGGAATTTCTTCCTGCATATGTTCCAGACAGGCTTTCCTCACCCGATGAAGCCGGTAATAATAATTTGCTTTTGTGATACCGTGGTCTGCACACCAGCTGGCAACGCTCACGTCGGCTGGCCGGTTTTGGCATTCTCTGATTTGTGCAGCCCATTCCTGAAGACGGAAACTTGCTGCCACCATAGATGTTTCTGAACTCATAGACTTACCTCCATGTAGTGGTATCAAAAGTTGAGACTCAACCTTTGATACTCGTATTAGAAATATAGTCTATTGTCACACACTTTTCCTTTACAGTCGAGGTACGGACTATCTACCGTTTACGCGCCTTTCATGTAAGATTCAAAAGATCCAGCGAAAATATATAGAAGTGTAATTTGTGTGAATCAGAAACGTATTTATAATAGCACTACTAGCGAATAAAGAAATAGTTATAGATTTACGAGAAGAAAAATGGAGAAGTGTTATTTATGTACGATTCAGAAAAAGAATATCAGATCATATTTGAACGATTACAGGATATTTGTAAGCAGAGAAATATCACAAATTATGCTTTGGCGAAAGCAACGAATCTGTCGAATTCCAGCATAAGCAATTTAATGAACGGAAAAACGACACCATATGTACATACATTACTGAAAATTTGTTCAGCCCTTGATATATCAATAACGGAACTGACAGGGGAAGAGGAAAAGGTTAACTCAGAAGAAATGCGTCTTATTCAAGATTACCGAATGATGTCATCGGAAAAGAGGCAGCTGTTAAAGATTTATATTGATATGTTGGCAGCGTATAAAGGCAACACTAAGATATGAAGTTATAACGATACAGAGGATTCTCTATAACGAAATGCCGAAAATGGAAGAATTATGCTATTCTATGAATATGAAGTTTATAAACCATATCCCGATTCGAAGTCAAATCAATTTATTGTGAAACTGGAAATGCTTAACTTTAAATAGCGGCCAGTATTGGGATGGGCAAGAAAATTGCTCTGTCAAACCTGAGTCCGTAGTAAAAGTGCGGATGTGAGGGGTGACAGAGCTTTTTTGTGAAATACGATTACAAGAATCTCAGATAGAAAAGAAAACAGAAATAAAAAAGTATGTCTTTTGGTGTATTTTATAAGGGATTGAAAGGAAAAGATGTGGGATATGGAAAAGTATAAGAAATGTATTATCGCCTTTTTAGATATTCTTGGCTTTAAGCATATGATTGATACGAAGGCTTTTGAAGAAATCAGGAAAATCTTTTTAACGATTGTACCGCAAAGTGATCTTGAATTGGCTCTTAAACGGGAAACGGATGATGAAGATGAAAGAGGGTGTAATTATAATAATGTGTTAAGCGATACAAAAGTACATATTATGTCTGATAGTATTATTATTGCTGCACCCGAGGGGAGATCAGAGGCACTGGCAGTGGTAATTGATATCTGCAATATGATACAGCATCGATTATACGAATTGGCTCCTCCGGTGTTTTTGCGTGGGGCTATTGCAGAAGGTGATTTTTATCTGGATGAGCAGTTGATTTTTGGGAAAGGTTTAGTAAATGCTTACATTGCACAGGAAAATTATGCGATTTATCCAAGAATTATTATTTCAGATGAAGTAACAGAAAAATGTGCATCTGCAGAAGCTATGATATTATTGCAAAAAGATGAGGACTGTTACTGGTATATTGACACATTAAACCATTATTTTAATTCTAATACATGGGATGATTTACAATCCAGTAAGAAATATAAAAAAATCAAACAGTATATAGATAAAAATTTATATGGATATTCGGAACGTAGAGTAAGAGAAAAATACATTTGGTTGCAAAAGGAATTAAAACGAATAGAAAGAGAGAAAAAATACTTAGCGCCCAGAGGTATGATGGGTGTAAGGGGTGTAAGCGGAGCGCTTTGGTATATGATGGCAGAAGAATTTCATGAAATGGAAGATGAGGACGAGTGACCCCATAGACGTATTCAAGGGGGTACATTTTTTGTAATATCTTCTGGTGAGAGCTTTAAGAATCAGTAGTTGATTCTTTGAAGCTTGATGGTCAGAATATTATCTTCAAAACGAGAATAATTGAAAATTAGATATGATACTAGCGACAATGGTTTACTATTAGTGTAATTAGGGGGAATATAGGTAAAACGGATGAGAAAATTATTCAGGAATGTTGACGATTTATATATGAAAATTCCAGAATCTATAAAAGGTATATTTGAAGTATTGGCGAATATTTGTGCGGTACTGACAGTAGTTTGGGGAGTTGCTTATAGTGGAATAAAAATAATTTTTGGAATAAAAAATGATAACGTTTCTAGTATAGATTTGACGAAAGTAATTCTTATAATAATGGTAGTAATATTGGCTATGTTATTATTGCGACTTAAGAGTATAAAAGCAAATATCTTAAAAAAAGAACAATATATTAGTCAGCGAGACCAATGTATGAGCCAGGAGTATTATCGCTTTTTACATGATTATAGAAATGTAATCAATCAAATGGAATGTGACTATAAAAGACAAAACCTTAATTTAAAATTATTAACAGATACAGTTGAACATTTTCTTGAGAATACATTGGATTATTTAACAGAAATTCTTTCTACAATTACGGGAGAAAAAGTATGTGCTTGTGTTAAGGTTATTGTAGGGGAAGGATTTGAAAAAATATCTTATGAAGAGGCGAAAGTGAAAACTTTTGTAAGATCGCGTAATACGCAGGAAGAAAGAAAAAGTTTTGATGTAAGGTTCTCTAGCGGCGTTAAAATTAGTGATAATACTGATTTTATGGATATTGTGTCGGACAAAAGGCGAGGTAACGATTCGTCATTTTATCAGGGAGATTTAAAAGAATATGCCGAATCATTGAAAAAAATAGGACAAAAATATCAAAATTCAACAGATAACTGGGAAGATTACTATCGTGGAACTATAGTTGTGCCGATAAGAATTGCGAATAAACGCTTATTTTATACGTCAGAGGAAGAGTCATACAATATATTGGGCTTTTTATGTGTGGATTCAATCAGCGCAAATGCATTTACGGAAGAAGCTAAATCGAGAAATATTTACCTTGTTAAATCGTATGCGGCACTTGTTTATAATATATTAAGCAAATATCAATTCTATTTAAAACAGTTGGAAACGGCATTTATACCGGAAGTTCGGAACAATATTCAACAACGAAGCAATAATACATATAATGGAAAAAATAGAAGAAGAAAGAAAAACAAATACTAAAACGGATAAAATTATAATAGATAAGTAAAAAAATGAAAGGAGCAAAAATGGTAAAAGTTATTAGTTATATTTGGAAAAAAATGTTAAGAGGTGAACCAATACATGAGCAACTAGGAGATAAATGCTTTAGAAAAGATCAAGGAATTAACGAGTTTGTAAGGAAAGATAAATATGTCTTTTCATCTGTTTTTCCAAACGAAGAAATTATGAGAAAGGTAGATGCAATTATGACAGAGGGAGAACACTAATTAGATAGGATCTTATAATTGCTCATGGTAGATCGGAAGAGCACACGTCTGAACTCCAGTCACTCTCGCGCATCTCGTA
>ERZ869983.635-NODE-635-length-11301-cov-5.358161_pt1 | contig 11301 bp, 11 predicted proteins | sample MGYA00521106_ERZ869983 | MGnify/ENA primary metagenome ERZ869983 (study PRJEB32232, sample SAMN07284972) | human gut metagenome | biome: human-associated habitat; material: feces | host: Homo sapiens | place: Tanzania | collected 2014-04-05 ...
AAGCGAGGAACTCGAGCGCATTTTCAGTTGAGATTTTAGTTAAAGATTATTTCTGGCCAAAGGCCATATTTCAAAAAGGATTTCCTCCAAAGATTTCTTGCCGTAGGCAACTAAAAAATTCATCCGTATAAATTCCGTCTAAATTCCGATGATCAGACCTCATACCTCATCCCTCAGTTACCATAATGCAATCTTTCCAGCAATGCCCAAATCAAGCGTTGCTGTTGTAATGCCCAATGCTTGAAAAATACGGCTCATAGTAGGCAGCGTAATAACACTTGTACCTTTCTCCAACTTTGAAATTTGAGCACGCTGCACACCTATACGCTCACCAAGTTGCTCTTGTGTGAGGTTTTGTGCCAATCGAGCTTTGCGTATGGCTTCGCCTACAATATAAGCGTTCACATCCTCTTTGAGTTTTGCTTCCATGGCTTCACGCTCAGGTGTGCCTCTTTTACCCCAAAGTTTATCCTTCATGTTGTCTGCTGGTATCAATTTCATCTGTGCCATAATGTATTTTATTCATTACTCTTACTATCGATAACAGGAACAACCATAGGCATACCTCCATTACTAGTATATTTAAAATTGCCAATTCTTTGAGGATCCTTTATGACTATGATTTGATCGCTATAGAAGTTTTTACCAACAATCAAAACCGTATTACCTAAATACATATCCTCGCTTGGCTTGTTATAGTAGAGGTCATAGTGTGATGCCTCTGTTGCCAAAGTAGCATCATCAAAAACTTGAAACACCTTGAAAGCAGTTTCTTTTTTGTTTTCGTAACTTGTTGGTTGATTTAGATACTGAACCGAATCTTTCGTATTCGAATCTTTAATCATAAACCCGATAACGATTAAAGCAACAAATGTGAGAACAGCACCTGTCAAAGTTCCTAATAGAAAAGATTTTTTATCCATATAGCTTTAATTTTACGATTCTGCTTGCAAATATATAAATAAATAACGAGAGTGGCGAAGATGTTGACTTAAAAGTTATCTTTCGTCTTTATTTTCTTTGGCTAGAAACAAGAAACAGTGGGACAGACTGTCCCCGTATTTTAATAATGTGTAATCCCATTACTTTTTAAATTTTCTGGTTCTTCCTGTATCCAAGTGCTTTTTTATGTTAAATCTTTATGCTAATTGGTGACAATATGAAATTTACTTATTATATTTGTCAACAAATTAAAGGGCTAATAAATATGACTAATAACTCATTTTCTATAAGATTGCGGGAAGCGCGCCTAATGATGGGGCTCAGTATGGATAAGCTCGCAGAGCGAACCAACGGAGTTATCACCAAACAGAGCATATCCCGTTATGAGAAAGGCATCATGCGCCCTAAGCGTGATGCCCTACAAGCTATAGCCAAAGCCCTCAATATCAGCGAGGCATATTTCGTTGGTACCAATCTCAAGATAGATGTTCCGATGCTCCGCACCACCTCCAATGGTAAGTTATCCGAAGACGAGTTGCGAGCCCTGGAAGCGAAGCTTTCGTTTTGGGCTGAGCAGTATCTTGCTAAGGAGCGTATGATACATTGTCAGTATAGTTTTGATAAAGATAACAGTTTCAAAAATATTCTTTTTAAGAATCCTGTCAAAGGTACAAAGGTTTCCACACTTGAGGATGCAATCCATGCTGCCGACTTGTTGAGAAAACGATGGCATAGTGGTGATGGACCGATCGCTAGTGTTCTTAGATTATTAGAGCGGAAAGGCATCAAAATCTTATCAACAGAATTGCCTGATAACGTATGGGGATTGAGTACATGGGCTGATAATTGTCACCCCTTGATGGTGCTTGATATGCGTCCGGAGAAAACAACAATAGAACGTCTTCGTTTTACTGCAGCGCATGAGTTAGCTCATCTGCTTCTTACCTTTCCTGTAAATGTAGATTTAGATGTAGAGAAGCGTTGCAATAAGTTTGCTGGCTTCTTCCTCTTTACCAAACAGGCTTTAATCGAGGAAATGGGAAGTGAAAAACGCGATGAACTTATGCTTGAAGAAATGATAGATCTCAAGGAACTTTATGGTATTTCAATAGCTGCTCAAGTGCATGCAGCCTGGGATATCCGTATGATTTCCCGTGAACACTACGACTGGTGGTTTGATGAGAAAATCAAAAAGAATAGGCTGGAAGTAGGTTGGGGTGAATATGTATTTCCTGAGACTATTGGAAGAGAGAGGAGAATGGATGTGAGGATTGTAAATATTGAAAAGAAAAATTTAAAATGACAGAATTAATATCACATATATATCAAGATTATGTAGGGCATTGGATTATCCAATCTAATGAAGAACATTCTGTTGGTGTAGCTAAGCTTGCTTCTCGCTTTGCAGGTGAATTTGACATGAGTGAATGGGGAAAAGTTTTAGGACAGCTTCATGATAAGGGTAAGGAATCACAATCTTTCCAGCAACATATTAAAAAAGAGAGTGGATATGAGCCTGATATTAAAGTTTGTGGTAATTATAACCATGCATTTATTGGTGGAGTTTTGGCACGAAGACTTTATGGTAAATCTGCTGATATTTTCTTCGTTAATCAAATAGTGTCTCATCATACAGGCTTACATGATTATGATGAGATAGAAGGAATTCTTAATCAGGATATTCCTGCAGAAGTTAATATCAATATAGGAAAGGAAAAACTAAATGTGCCTGCTTTCAAGATTCAAACTAATGATTTTCATCATTTAGCTCGTATGATGTTTTCATGTCTGGTGGATGCTGACTTTCTTGATACAGAAGCTTTTATGGATATAGAATCTTCTGTGTTAAGACGGAATAAAGCTACGTTACATGATTTGCTGCCTTTACTCGAAAATAAACTGAAGGAATTGAAAGTTAAAGCGGATAATTCTGAAGTTAACGTTATAAGAAATCAAGTCCAGCGGCAATGTATCAAAATGGCAGATACAGAAATAGGTTTTTATAGTTTGACGGTACCAACTGGTGGAGGAAAAACTTTGTCTTCTTTGGTATGGGCAATGAAGCATGCTATCAGAAATGGTCAGAAAAGAATTATTATAGCCATTCCATATACAAGTATCATAGTTCAGACAGCATCAGTTCTACGGAGCATCTTTGGAGAAGAGAATGTTTTGGAGCATCATAGTAATGTGGATCCTGAACATATTAAAGATGATAGACTTCAGGAGAAAATGAAGTTGGCGACAGAAAATTGGGACTATCCGATAATTGTAACAACTAATGTGCAATTATTTGAATCTATATTTAGCAATAAACCATCGGTTTGTAGGAAGCTTCACAATATAGTCAACAGTGTAGTGATCTTAGATGAGGTACAGACGCTTCCGATGGACTATCTTCAGCCTATTGTGGATTCGTTGAAAACGTATCATAAACTATTCAATGTTTCTTTCTTGTTCACTACGGCAAGTCAACCCGTGTTAAGTGGGCTTATAGAAGGATGTAATCCAAAAGTAGCATTCAGAGGAATTGACCATATTACAGAAATCATTCCTCGAGAATTTAAGTTGCATGACAAGTTACGAAGGGTAAAGTTAAGTATCAATAACGAAGGGAGAACGTATGATGAGGTTGCTGAGATGTTGAGCAAGCATAAAAGAGTGCTTTGTATTGTGAATACACGTCGTGATGCTAGAGAACTCTATGCACGTTTGCCGCAAGAAGGGATTACATTACATCTTTCAAAAATGATGTGTCCAGCACATATTAGCGAGACGTTAGAAAAACTCAAAAAAGCTCTAAAGGACGATACGAATGAAGTTATCCGTGTTGTCTCCACGCAATTGATAGAAGCTGGAGTTGATTTGGATTTTCCTGTTGTATATAGGCAAGAAGCTGGACTTGACTCTGTATTGCAAGCTGCCAGCCGATGTAATCGAGAAGGAAAGGATGTTTTAAGTACTACTTATGTCTTTTCTTTGTCTAAAGAGCATAATCTTCCTAGAGGAGATATGCAGGCTGCGAATAATGCAAGGTTAAGTCTTGGTGCAGGGATAGATTTGTTTTCTCCAGATGTGATGACATCATATTTCAAGCAATTATATTGTAGAAAGGAATGTTTTGATGTAAAGGATATGAAGCATTATCTTTATAATCCTAAGGAAATATGTTTTGCTACTGCAGCAAAAGAGTATCAGATGATTGCTGATAATGGTATCAATGTTGTTGTCTGTTGGAGAAATAGTTTCGAGCTTATGCAACAGTTATTGGAAAAGGGACCTTCATATATACTGATAAAGAAGCTGTCGAAGTATATGGTAAATATCAATAAGACAGATTTCAAGTCTTTGTTAGATATGGGTGTCATTAGTGAGAAAAAAGAGGGTCTCTTTGTTGTCGATTATAAACAGCAGTATGATGAACATATAGGCTTGTGCATCGATAATAATTGGGCGAACAAATCGATTATTATTTAAATGGAAATGATATGGTAAAGAAAAATTCGATAAAGCTATTTGGGGATGATAAGATCCGTGCCATTTGGGATGATGAACAGGAAAAGTGGTACTTTTCTATTGTTGACGTTATTGCAGTTTTGACTGAAAGTCCTAGTCCTCAAACCTATTGGAGAGTCCTAAAGAAGCGACTTAAAGATGAGGGATATGAAACCGTTACAAATTGTAACGCTTTGAAAATGCGTGCAGCTGATGGTAAAATGCGATTAACGGATGTTGCTGATACTGAGCAACTCTTGCGTATTATTCAATCTGTACCTTCTCCAAAGGCTGAACCTTTTAAAATGTGGCTTGCTAAAGTTGGAGCAGACAGACTGGATCAAATGCAAGATCCAGAATTAAGTATACAGCAGGCCATGATAGACTACAAACGATTGGGATATTCGGACAATTGGATTAACCAACGTTTGAAAAGTATTGAGATACGCAAGGACTTGACAGACCAATGGAAACTTCATAATGTTGAAGAAGGGATACAGTATGCGTCTTTAACAGATATAATCTATCAGGCATGGGCAGGTAGAACAACAAAAGAATACAAACGGTATAAAGGTTTGAAAAAGGAAAATCTGCGTGACAACATGACCAACGAGGAACTTATTCTTAACATGCTTGCAGAACTCTCAACAACAAGCATTACTAAGGCAAAGAATCCTCAGACTTTGGATGAAAATAAGCAATGTGCTAAAGAAGGTGGTAATGTGGCGCGTGTTGCAAGAGAGGAACTCGAATCCAAAACTGGACGTCAAGTAGTTTCTCCACTTTCTGCAAAAAGATTCTTTGAGGCTCAGCAGCCAAAGAAAAGTTTGGAAGATAATAATAATGATAAGGAAGAAGAAAAATAGTAATATGATGGAATATACTGATAAAGAATATTGTTTGGAGGTGTGGGGCGATATGGCTTGTTTCACAAGACCCGAACTGAAAGTTGAACGTGTAAGCTATGATGTGATTACACCATCAGCTGCACGAGCTATATTCGAGGCTATATTTTGGAAGCCTGCCATTCATTGGCAGATAACCAAGATAGAGGTGTTGAAACCTATCAAATGGACTTCTGTAAGAAGAAATGAGGTGGGGGCGGTAGCTGGTAAATCTGTCATCTTTATAGAGGAAAAACGTCAGCAGAAAAATACTTTGCTTTTAAAAGATGTTGGTTATCGAATTTGGGCAAAGATGGAGTTCCGTTCTGTATCGAAGCGAAAGGCAGAAGGAGATTTGTTTTCTCATGAGCCGGGTAAAGATGAGAATCCGATGAAGTATTATCAAATGTTTGAGCGTAGAGCAAGCAAGGGGCAATGTTTCAATCAGCCTTATCTTGGTACTCGTGAGTTCTCTGCCTCTTTCCGTCTCGTTAATCCTGATGATGAGGCATTGACTCCACCAATATCTGAAGAGCAAGGTGGTACTAAAGATTTAGGTATCATGCTCTATGATATGGACTTTGCTGATAAGAAGAACATCCAGCCAATGTTCTATCGTCCACAGATGAAAGATGGCGTAATTATTGTTCCACCAATTAATAGTGAGGAGATTTTAAGATGATACTAAAAGCATTATATGACTATTATAATAGATGTGGTAATGATATCGTTCCTATGGATATGGCGTATGTTGATTTTTATTATTCTATTGTTTTAGATGAGAAAGGAAATTTCATACGTCTTGAACCTTTAGGAGGCGATAGTGGTTTGCCGCTTCTGACGTTTCGTCCAGAAGAACGTACGTCAGCTCCTGTACCGCATTGTATGGGAGATCATGCTGGTTATATTTTAGGTTTAAAAGAAGTAAAAGCTAAAGAAAATTTTGATTATGCTAAAGAAATGACTCGAAATGAGAAAACCTTTACTGCTTTTAAAAAAGAAGTAGAAAACTATTTCAAGATCTTGCCGGATAATAATTTTGTACAGGCTATACATGCTTTTTATGAAAAGTTTAGTCTGGAAACAATTTATGCAATTAAACATGATTCGCATTGGGTTGATTTCTGTAAGTATCTTGCAAAAAATATAACATTCAGCGTGATAGGAATAAATGGATATGCAGCTAGTGACAATGAAATAATTCAAGTAAAGAAACAGAGTAAGTCAAACGAAAACAAGAAGGCAATCTGTCTTATAACAGGAGTAAAGGAAAAGCCTGTTAGTACGACTTATAGTTCGTTCATTTTGGGAGGAAAAAGCAATGCTAAACTTGTTGCTTTCCAGGTTAATTCTGGCTATGATTCTTATGGAAAGAAAATGGGGCTAAATGCGCCTATATCAGAAGAAGCTGAGTTTAAATATACTACGGCTTTATTGAAACTATTATCAAAGAATTCTCGAAATAAGTTCCGAATTTGCGATCGTTCATTTATTTTTTGGGCGTCCTCTAATAACGAGGCAGCAGAGCAGACTGAAAAAAGCCTCTTTGACCTGTTGGGATATACCGAAGAAGAAGGTGACGATCCAAATGCTAAGATAGAGCAAGTGCGCAAAGTGTTTACTGCTATATATTCTGGAAGTTTGAAGACATCATTAGAGGATCGTTTCTTTATACTTGGCTTGGCTCCAAATTCGGCTAGAATAGCTGTTGTATATTGGTCAGAAAGCTCTCTTAGAGAATTTGCAGGAAAGATCCTTCAGCATTTCAAAGATATGGAAATTATAGATACTCGCAAAGAAGGAAAGCCATATATGGGAATTAAGGATATGCTTGCTGCTGTTACTTTGAGTGGAAAACAGTCTGAAGCGACGCCTAATCTTCCTGAAGCTATAGTCAATAGTATCTTCCAAGGAACACCATATCCATTCACTTTATTTTCTGCATGCATTCGCAGAATAAGAGCAGAGTCAGGAAGTCACGATAAAAAAGCTATACGCATAGTTCGTATGGCAATCATTAAGGCATATCTCAATAGAACAAATAGTAATAATAAAAAAATAGAAATTATGTTAGACAAGAGTAACACAAACCAAGGCTACTTATGTGGCCGTCTTTTTGCTGTTCTTGATAAGATTCAAGAAGATGCAAATGGAATTAGCAGCATACGTGAAAGATATATGAATGCTGCCAGTGCAACACCAGCTTCTGTGTTTGCAACAATTCTTAATCTTTCTTCACATCACATGGAGAAGTTGACAAATGATGGTAAGAAAATATTCTTTGAAAAGATGAAGCAGGAGATTATTGATAAGATTCCTGCATCGGGTTTTCCTGCACATCTTGATCTTCAAGACCAGGGTAGGTTCTTTATAGGATATTACCATCAGAGACAAGAGTTCTTTACGAAGAAAGAGGAAGAAAATAAAGATTGAAATATTAACGTTTTAAAATATAAATATTATGGCTGAATTAAAAAATAAAATTGATTTCGTTTACATTTTTGATGTTCAGGATGGCAATCCTAATGGAGATCCAGATGCAGGTAATCTTCCTCGTGTGGATGCAGAGACTGGTATGGGCTTAGTTACTGATGTATGCTTGAAGCGTAAGGTGCGTAACTATGTACAAGTGGCTAAAGGCTTGGTTGATGGCTATGATATTTTTGTCAAGGAGAAGGCCGTTCTCAACAATGAGATAGATAAGGCACATGATGACTCAGAAGTCAAGAGCGCAAAAGACAAAACAGCTGCTGCTCGTTTGTTTATGTGCAAGAACTATTATGATATTCGTACTTTTGGTGCAGTAATGTCTACAGGAAAGAATGCAGGACAGGTAAGAGGTCCTATTCAGCTTACTTTTGCTCGCTCTGTAGATTCAATTGCAACTGCTGAACATTCTATTACTCGAATGGCGGTCGCTACAGAAAATGAAGCAGAAAAGCAGAAAGGCGACAACAGAACTATGGGTCGCAAAGCAACTGTTCCTTATGGCCTCTATGTCTGTCACGGTTTTATCTCTGCTAATCTTGCAAAGCAAACTGGTTTTTCAGAGGAAGATCTTCAACTATTCTTTGATGCATTGAAGAACATGTTTGATGTTGACCGTTCTGCAGCAAGGGGCTTGATGAGTGCTCAGAAATTAATCGTGTTTAAACATGATTCCGTTTTGGGTAATGCTCCAGCGAATAAATTGTTTGATTTGGTGAAGATTGAGAAAAAGAATAAGGATGTGGTACCAAGATCGTTTAACGATTATAAAGTTACAATAGATTTGGACTCTGTTCCAAGCGGCGTATCAGTTGAAGAATTGATTTAGTATCATCATGTATGCTGAAGATGAAATGCTCATGTTGTCGGGGATACAGCACTTTATGTTCTGTCCCCGTCAATGGGCTTTGATTCATATCGAGCAACAATGGGCAGAAAATAAGCTGACGACAGAAGGGCAGATTTTACACAAGAATGTAGATAATCCCTTCTATCGTCAAAAAAATGGTGATGTTATCACGCTTCGTTCCCTCCATATAGCCTCTAAAGAATTAGGGTTATATGGTATAACTGATGCTGTGGAACTTGTTCCAACTGATTCTTCTGAAGATGCCATCACTCATAATCGCTACAAAGGATATTGGAAACCATATCCTGTGGAGTATAAAAGAGGGCATCATAAGCCTGATGAAAGAGATGAAGTACAATTGGCTGCCCAGGCAATGTGTCTTGAAGAAATGTATGGTATCCATATTCCATACGGTGCATTGTATTACGATGAAGTAAAACATAGAGAAACGGTCTCTATTTCAGAGTCATTAAGAAGTACGACTATTCAATGTGCCAGGCAGATGCACGAGGTCTTTAAAAGCGGTATCTTGCCAAAAGCAAACAAACAGCATCATTGCAAGAATTGTTCTTTGGTAAATATCTGTATGCCGGAAATGAGTGATTGCATACAAGTGTCAACCTATTTAAATAAGAATCTATATGAGGATATTACTTAATACATTATATGTAACCACACCTGAAGCCTATCTAAGTAAAGACGGGCTAAATGTAGTAGTATCCGTTAAACAAAACGAGATATTCCGAATTCCTATTCACAATATAGAACAAATTGTAACCTTTGGCTATATGGGCGCAAGTCCAGGATTGATGAAGTTATGTGCAGATAACAACGTTTCCTTAACTTTTCTTTCACCACAGGGAAGATACATAAGTCGTTCTCAAGGTCCGACAAAAGGAAACGTTTTATTGAGAAAGGCACAATATAAGAATTCTGATGAACCTAACTATGCTCTTCATCTCAGTAAACTTTTCATAGGAGGAAAAATCCAAAACTATCGCAATATCTTGCGCCGCTTTGTTAGAGACAATGGAGATAATGAGGCTATAGAACGTGTTTGCGAGGAACTGCTTCGGTGCAAAAGAAGAGTTTTGAATACAGATTCGTTAGATAGTATAAGAGGAATAGAAGGAGAAGCAGCCACCTCTTATTTTAGTGTTTTTTCTTGTCTTCTTCTAAACCAAAAAGAAAATTTTACTTTTCAAGGTCGCAATCGTCGTCCACCAAAAGATGCTGTTAATGCCATGTTATCTTTCGTATATACTCTTATATGTAATGATATGGCATCAGCTTTGGAAACAGTAGGCTTAGATCCGTATGTAGGGTTTATGCATACTTTAAGGCCAGGACGTGCATCATTGGCTTTGGATATGATGGAGGAATTAAGAGCATATTTAGGAGACAGATTGGTTTTGTCTTTAATAAATCGAAAACAGATTACGATTAAGGATTTTGTAAAACAGGGTGACGAAGGAATAGTTATGACAGATTCTGGTCGTAAGACTATAATTTCAGCTTGGCAAAATAGGAAAAAGGAGCAGATAACCCATCCATATCTAAATGAAAAAGTAAGTATAGGCCTTCTTCCTTATATTCAAGCAATGTTGCTGGCGAGATTTATCCGTAAGGATATTGATGATTATCCTGTTTTTTTAATTAAGTAGCTTATGTTTGTCCTAATAACTTATGATGTAAACATCACATCAACGCATGGTGCGAAACGTTTGCGCAGTGTGGCGAGAGCCTGTATGGATTATGGTAAAAGAGTTCAAAATTCTGTTTTTGAGTGTATTTTGACTGAAGTACAGTTTCTTAACTTAAAAAATAAACTACTTAGTGTAATTGATTCAAACCAAGATAGCATAAGGTTTTATGTGTTGGGTAAGAATTGGAAAAATAGGGTAGAAACTATAGGAAAGGATATGGGGATAGATTTTACGGGTGAGCTTATAATATGACGCGAACCTATAGCTTTGCAAAAATCACCATGTTTTCGCACATGCAGATAGTCAATATGTTATAAAAACAATAGAAGAAAAATAACTTTTATTGTTTTGTGTTTTGATATTTTTCGCAAAAATTGTACTTTTGCAGTCTAATATTCAGACGTTTGCTGGATATGCTGTCGCACCCTACGTGGGTGCGTGGATTGAAACTATCGCCCTGAGAAACGCCGTACTGACGGTTATGTCGCACCCTACGTGGGTGCGTGGATTGAAACTGAGACGCAAAGACAAGGACGGCAACGACAGCGTCGTCGCACCCTACGTGGGTGCGTGGATTGAAACTCAAAGGTCAGGTCTTCAACACGCCCGAAACGCTGGTCGCACCCTACGTGGGTGCGTGGATTGAAACTGAATGACAAAGACCCTGAGAATGGCTTGCATAAGTCGCACCCTACGTGGGTGCGTGGATTGAAACTCTTCAAAAGCCCTTTGAACGCTGTCCTCTGTGTGTCGCACCCTACGTGGGTGCGTGGATTGAAACAGACTGTTGTTGATGATAAAGATGCGAATATGCTGTCGCACCCTACGTGGGTGCGTGGATTGAAACGGCTTATTCAGACCTGAAAGACGTGAAGCAACGTCGCACCCTACGTGGGTGCGTGGATTGAAACTTCAAAGACATTATCCATGTCGGTCA
>ERZ869983.636-NODE-636-length-11299-cov-12.415701_pt1 | contig 11299 bp, 9 predicted proteins | sample MGYA00521106_ERZ869983 | MGnify/ENA primary metagenome ERZ869983 (study PRJEB32232, sample SAMN07284972) | human gut metagenome | biome: human-associated habitat; material: feces | host: Homo sapiens | place: Tanzania | collected 2014-04-05 ...
TAAAAAGAGCCTAGCTAGCTTAACATTCCGCTAGGCTCTTTTTACCTTTTTACTTTTTTACCTTTTTACCTTTAAAAGCCCTTTCACGTTAAATTCAATTAAGTTTTGCCTCAGAACTACCGCTATTCCAGATATTTTTCCTAATTTTGCGCCCACGTTTCTAACAGATGGAATGAATATGAAGATTCAATAGTATATACTAAATAGATTAAGGAAAAAGAAAAATGGAACATGTTTTTACTGAATCGATGTTTTTGGTGGGATTCGTGATTTTCATCGCCGCCATACTCGTATTAGACATGCTGGTCATCGACCGAAAGGCGCATGTGGTCTCCATCAAGGAGGCGGGATCATGGACGGCAGTATGGATTATTCTCGCGCTCGCCTTCGCCGTATTCATCTATTTTCATGGCGACATGGTGCACGGCATCGAGAACTTCGATGACCTGAAGCTGATAGCATCGCGCTATGCTTCGCATCTCAAACTGGACCCGAACGACTATGAGGGAAGTCTGCAGCAATACCGACACTATATGACCATCTCCTACATCTCGGGTTATCTGATAGAGAAGACGCTCTCGGTAGATAATCTCTTCGTGATGATGATGATCTTCACTTCGTTCGGAGTAGATAAGAAAGATTACCAGCACGTATTGAACTGGGGTATCCTGGGAGCCATCGTGCTGCGTTTCGTCTTCATCTTCGCGGGTGCTGCGCTCATCAGCCGTTTCGCCTGGATATTGCTCGTATTCGGAGGATTCCTGGTTTACAGCGGTGCCAAGATGTTCCTCAACAGGAACAAGAAGGAGGAAATCAATGCTCTGGAGCATCCGGTAGTGAAGTTCATGCAGAAGCGCCTGCATCTGGGTCCGTTGGTGATGACGGTGGTATTCATTGAGTTCTGCGACCTGATTTTCGCATTCGACAGCATCCCAGCCGTATTCTCGGTATCGCTCGACCCGTTCGTGGTGTTCTTCTCGAATATCTTCGCCATCCTGGGCTTGCGTGCCCTCTTCTTCCTGCTGGCAGCGATAGCAGACAAGTTCCGCTATCTGAAGGTGGGTGTGAGTGTGCTGCTGGTGTTCATCGGTGTGAAGATGCTCATCCACGATTTCTTCGAGATTGATGCAGTCAGTTCGCTGGTATTCATCATCCTCGTACTGCTCGTCAGCATCGGGGCTTCGGTGGTGATTCCGCAGAAACAGGAAGCGTTGGAAAATACGAAATAAGCAAACCATTCGTAAAGGAGATTATCATCAGGTAATCTCCTTCCAGGAAAACATAAAAAGGGCGATTGCTTATCCCTAGCGTAGGGAATAGCAATCGCCCTTATCTTTTATGAATTAAAAATCATTTTTCTTACTTCCAAGGATTCTCTGTTGGGTAAGGCAGGCTAGCTGGCTGGTTGTAAGCGATATCCTTGATGCCGAGATACTTGAATACCTCGAACAAGGTCTTACCTACGTGAGAGAATGCTACGGCTCCGTGGTGTGGATAACCCTTCTGAATCAATACGTGACGATAGAAGCGGCCCATCTCGTTGATGGCGAAGATACCGATACCACCGAATGAACGGGTAGGAACATCGAGAACCTCACCCTCTGCGATGTAGCTGCGGAGGTTGCCCTCAGAATCGCACTGCAGACGGTAGAATGTGATGTCAGAAGCTGCGATATCACCCTCCAAAGTACCACGGGTGAAGTCTGGTTTACCACCATTCTCCAACAAACGGTTCTGGATGAGCTGATACTTAATCTTACGGCTTGAGCACATCTTGCACTGTGGAGTGTTACCGCAGTGGAAGCCCATGAAGGTATCAGTCAACTTATAATCATACTTGCCCTTGATGTCCTCATCATAGATATACTGAGGAACTGAGTTGTTGATATCGAGCAATGTAACGGTATCGTCAGAAGCACACATACCGATGTACTCAGAGAGTGCACCATAAATATCTACCTCGCAAGCTACAGGAATGCCGCGGCCAACGAGACGGCTGTTTACATAGCAAGGCTCGAAACCGAACTGGCTTGGGAATGCAGGCCAGCACTTGTCAGCGAATGCTACATACTGGCGAGAACCCTTGTGAGCCTCTGCCCAGTCGAGCAATGTCAACTCAAACTGTGCCATTCTGCGGCTGAGGTCAGGATAGTAGCAGCCTTCGCCCATCTCCTTAGCCATATCAGCGCAAACCTCATCGATACGTGGGTCGTTCTCATGCTCCTTGTAAGCTACGAGAAGGTCGAGCTCTGAGTTCTCCTCAATCTCAACACCGAGTTCGTACAAGCCCTTGATAGGAGCGTTGCAAGCGAAGAAGTCCTGTGGACGTGGACCGAAGGTGATAATCTTCAAGCCCTTCAAACCGAGGATAACGCGAGCTACAGGAACGAAGTCCTGAATCATCTTAGCTACTTCCTCTGCTGTACCTACAGGATACTCAGGGATGTAACCCTTCAGGTGGCGCATGCCGAGGTTGTAAGAGCAGTTGAGCATACCGCAGTAAGCGTCGCCACGACCATTGATCATGTCGCCGTCACCCTCTGCAGCTGCAACAAACATGCAAGGACCATCGAAGTTCTTTGCAATCAAAGTCTCAGGAGTCTCAGGACCGAAGTTACCGAGGAATACAACCAAAGCGTTGCAGCCCTGCTCTTTCACTTCGCCCAAAGCCTTGAGCATATCTTTCTCGTTCTCAACTGTAGTCTGGCAGTTGAAAATTTCACCCTTGTACTCTTTTACGATGTTCTCACGGCGCTGAGTAGAAAGCGCGATTGGAAAACAGTCACGGCTAACGGCAATAATACCGAGCTTTACTTGTGGAATGTTGTTGCTTACCATAATTAGTTTATTACTTAAGTTTTTGTATAAATTGCTTTATATTTATTGTTTATTATTTGATTTTTTCGAGTTTGTTCGGTTGACAATGATTCATTGTTCCGAGCACAAAGGTACAAATATATTTTGTATCAACAAGCGTTTTAAGGAATTTTTAATTCAAAAAAATGGCGCAGAACCGTGATTCTGTGCCAAATGTAACATATGATAAAGTTCTTGATACATTTCATACATGTCTCTATTATCATCTGATACCCCTTTTCTGCCTTAACATCTTCTTTAATATCTTCGCAGCGGGCGGTACCGGATGGTGTAAATCTGATTGAAGTACTTCTTCCAGCTGTTCGGCTCCTTGTCATCATCACGCACGATGCGGATGCCGTAGAATCGGGTACCAGTCTCCTTGTATTCCCGGAATCTCGACAATAGCTGCTGTGGCGGATCTGGAATCAGGAAGTCGGTAATCCAAAGCACATCGGCATTCACGTAATGAAGACCATCGTTGTCGAGAAGTTCGAACATCTGGTTCATCATCTTCTTTGCCGATGTTCCGCCGCCGATAAATGGAAGATGGGTTGTCGTTGGCTGGCGACGGATGCCCCGTCCGGTATGCGCCTGACCGTCTCCATCGGAAGGAACTGCATCTGCTTCGGCTGATTCCATCATAGTGATTCCGATTCTCTTCAACCGCTCTGCCTTCCGCTTCGCCATCAGGTCGATGGCACGGGTACTGATGGAGAAATCTATCAGGAAGCAGTCACGCTCCAAATCTTCTGCCGTCTCTTCCAGCAGAGAGATGAGTGTAGAGGATATCCTTTCGGGCGTGCCATACATACTGGCTGAGGTGTCCAAACAGACAATCATCGGACCCTTTCGGGAGGCATGGGTAAAGCCCAGTTTGCGGGATGGTTTCGACATTTCGCTCTTATAACGGAAGGTCTGGAGTCTTCGCGTGCGATACTTATAGATAAAGAGGCCCTCCATATCCTCGTCACTGTACTGTGCCAGTTCGAGCGGGAGAAGAGAGTTGAGATCATCGCCCACGGTAATGCCCTCGATATCGCTACCCGCTGAATGCTCCATCTTCATCTCTACGCCCGATGCGATGGTGAGCCGGTCTTTGCCGTTGGCATCGGCTACTCGTCCCATCTTTGCCACAATTTCCTTGATTTCGGGGTATTTATCCTGAATCTTCACCTGGTTCAGACGGCGTTCAAACTCCGTTTCAGTCCATCCGTTCGTCATCAGTTCCCAGGCTTGTACGGCGCGCTGTTCCGAAACGCCCTTCGTCTTCATGTTGCGGGTTATCTGGTCCATCATACGCACCAGTCCTGTTTCGAAGTTGTTCTGACGGAGCGAGATGAAGTCCTTCAGCTTGTTCAATACCTGATGTTCGATGCAGACCTTCCAGTCTCTTACCAGCCTTTCCCAGTTTTCGGGTTTCGAAGCCCCGTCTCCAGTCATCAGCTTGAGGAAGAAAGGCTTATCGAACCCATCTTCAGCATGTTCCTGTACCAACTGGTCGAGCAAGGGGAGCCACACCTGTTCATCCATCCGCTTGAAGGGAGCCCAATCGAGCACATCATCTGCCCGATGACTCTCGGTCCAGGCACGCTGGCGCTGGAACCGCATGTGATGAACGCATTCCACGATGAATTTTCCCACGCAATCATAGAACACCTTGCTTTTAATCTTGCTGTTCACCACCTGTCGCACGAATTTCTGCACCTCTTCGCCGGTTTCAGCTATGGTTACTTTCAGGGTAAAGAGATGAATAAGATAATCCTTCAGCGGGTCTTCCTTCAAATTCCAAGGCATGGCGGTACCTGTCGGATCAGGAATCTTCACCTGTCCCGACTTGCAGAAGTCATCCAGCATCTTCAAGTAATACTGTGCCTCCGCCAAGTCCTTGTTATTCTGGTATTTCATAGGAGTAAATCCTTATTTTTTCTCATCAGATATTCTGCGAAGATTCTTGCAGCACTTTCTACTTTGGCAGCGCAAGGACGGGTCTTGTAATATTCTGCCGTTCTTGCTGAAGCCACATAGCTTGACTGCGCCTTCTCATGACCCTTCAAGCCGAGAATCTCGGCACAGATGATGCTGCCGTTCTGCTCCTTCGATTTGGCTAGCAAATCCTGCACCACCTTATAACATGCCGACTTGCCCTCGCGGTCATCCCCCTCGGTCTGTCCGCAATCCAAGCCAACGAGCACCACGATGCCCGAAACGGCACCGCACATCATTCTCATTCTGCCTACTCCACCACCGAAGCCGGCACCAATGCGCTTCGCCATCTCATCATCAAGACCATATAAATCGGCAAAGGCAGCCACCACCGACTGGCAACAGCCATACCCCTGCATAAAGTTATCCACCGCCTGGTGAACACGCGCCTCCAACTCAGGAGACAAAGTTATCTGTTCATTCATTATGTTTTTGATTCTTCTATATATAATAATGTATAAGCAACAGGAGGCGATTAAACCTCATAAAGCTTCATCGTATCCTGACGGGTAAATGCCAGCTCCTTATAGAAATCACGGAGATAAGCCGATATTTCCGCCTTATCGTCAGCAGATGCAAAGAGATTCTCGCCCAACTGCTTTTCCAGCGAAGTCAAGCCATCTGAAAGGCTTTCTATCTCCCCCTCATAATCTCTTCCCTCCTCCGGATTCCTGCGGACACGATGATATTTGATGTCCTCAGCAAGCGCATTCTTCATCTCCACAAGTTTGTCTGCGAAAGGAGAAAAGAGGGCACGGATCACGATGGTGCGGATAGCATCCCGCTCCTCCGGCTCTTGCCACAGACAATGGTAGATAGGAAGCAAATCGCAGATTTCCACCTCTTCCCTATCCTGCATAAAGGCAGAAGTGCGAAGCAGGCGGACGATATTCTTCCATCTTCGGTCACTCACATAGATGTTTCTGCGCTCGGCAGCCTCATCCACATTCACGGCTCTCAGAGATTTACGGATGGCAGAAATCGCATCGAGCACCTCGATTTTCACGCCAATCTTATCGATACGCTCCGCCCATTCAGCATACTCCTCAGCAGTAATCTTGAGATCAGAAAAATCTGCGTTATCTGCGAAATCTGCGTGACCTAAAACCCTTGTAGAACGAGAGAAATCTGCGTGAGCCTCCAGCAGCATCGCCCGGAAATTCTTCTCCAGCTTAATCGGTCGGCTCTCTATTCTGATAACGAATCGGTCCCAGAGCGCCTCCAGTCCTTCTCCCTTAGCCGGCAACTCATTGCTTGCAGCCACGAGAAGCTTCAGAGGAAGATGCATTTCCCGATTGCCGTTTCTGAAGATTTTCTCGTTAATCACCGTAAGGAGCGTGTTCTGGATAGCAGGTCCCGCCTTCCAGATTTCATCCAGAAAAACCACATCGGCAGTAGGCAGATAACCCTCCACCGCACGCTCGTAAGTATCCGAAGTCTTCAGCTTCTGAATGCTCACCGGACCGAAGATTTCATCAGGAGTAGAGAATCGCGACATCAGATACTCAAAGCTCTGAGCATCCCTGAATGCCGTCTTCAACTGTCTGGCTACCATACTCTTCGCCACACCCGGAGGTCCCAGCAGAATGATACTCTCACCTGCAAGAGCAGCTAGGAGCGAGAGCGATAACTCCGTTTCCTTCTCATAAATGCCCCGGTTCATCTCACCGAGTAATTGTTTGAATCTATCAAGCATATTTCTAACTTTTCTGATCAGAATCGTATAAAGACGAAAAGAAGTTAAGAGATAAAATCCATTATCCCTTAACTTCCTCATATTCTTTTATATAAATAAGGTATAACTTACTTTACGTTGCCAACCTTAATCAAATACTCAGCAATCTGAACTGCGTTCAGGGCAGCACCCTTACGAATCTGGTCGCCAGTCAACCACAATGTGTTACCATTGTCATCAGCCAAATCCTTGCGGATACGACCGACATATACATCGTCCTTACCAGCGCTCTCCAATGGCATTGGATAAACGTAGTTCTGGGCATCATCCTTTACAGTTACGCCTGGAGCAGCCTCCAAAGCCTTGCGGATGTCCTCTACTGCCAATGGCTTCTCTGTCTCGAACCAAACACTCTCTGAGTGAGAACGGAGTGAAGAAACGCGAACGCAGGTAGCACTGGTGCGAACATCAGAGTGCATAATCTTGCGGGTCTCGTTATACATCTTCATCTCCTCCTTGGTGTAATCGTTAGGAGTCATCTTGTCAATCTGTGGGATGACATTATATGCCAACTGATGAGGGAACTTATTGATATGCTCAGTCTTACCAGTCTCGATGATATCCTTATACTGCTGCTCAAGTTCAGCCATGGCAGCAGCACCAGCACCTGAAGCACTCTGGTAAGAAGAGATATGAATCTTCTTGATATGGCTCAAGTCATCGATAGGCTTCAACACTACTACCATCATGATGGTGGTACAGTTAGGGTTGGCGATGATGTTGCGAGGGCGGTTCAGGGCATCCTCAGCATTTACCTCAGGCACAACCAGAGGCACGTCGTCGCACATACGGAATGCGCTAGAGTTATCAATCATCACGGCACCATACTTGGTGATAGTCTCGGCAAACTCCTCTGAAGTGCCGCCACCAGCAGATGTGAAAGCAATATCGACATCTTTAAAGTCATCGTTATGCTGCAAAAGTTTGACCTCATAGTCCTTTCCCTTGAAGTTGTATTTTCGTCCGGCAGAACGCTCAGAACCAAACAACACCAAATCATCCATAGGGAAATTTCTCTCAGCAAGGATACGCAGGAATTCCTGTCCTACTGCGCCACTTGCACCAACAATTGCTACTTTCATAATCGAATCTTTTAATTTATAAAGTTGTTATAAGTGTAAACTGTGGAAGAGAAAGCCAGCCCCCTTATCATCTTCATGATTCCTCATTTTCTGATAGCTTCATGATTTCTCATTTTCTGATAGCCGGAAACTGCTTATTTTCTCAAATCCGCTGCAAAGTTAAGACTTTTTCTACAATATCAAGCATAAATTCCCAAAAATTATTGCTTTTTGCTGCAAATTTATCATTTCTGCTTACTTTTCTGCAAGAATATGCAGAAAATTGGAGAAAAATAGTTGCTATTGCGTTTGGCAGTTCAAAAGAAAACTTGTACCTTTGCCAGCAAATAACAGAAGAAAGAAAATATGGAATGGCTTAAAATAACAACCAACAGCGAAATCATCCGGATTCCAACCGATGAGATCATTTTCATCAAAGGTGATGGAAGAAACTGGCAGCCCGTCACAAAGGCGGCAAGCCTGCCATCACGTTATCTTCCGATTCCATCCTGGGCGTAGCACTCAACATGTATCGCCTGGAAAATCTACAAGCCGAGATTTCCCTGGTAGAACCTGATACCACCGACATGAGTGTATGGATGTACAGCCGAAGTGCCGACCACACCAGCACCAACGAATATCTGGGCAGTCTGGTGATGAACGGCAAGGAACTGGCATCGGATGTTTCCCGTCTTGGCTATTGCGCGATGGCGAATGGCAACATCGTGCTGGGAATTTCGAGAAGCGACAAGGTGAAGGATTATGTAGAGGAACGGGGCGGCAGTTTCTTCCGCCAGTTTATCTTGGTATCCGATGGAGTATTGCCAGCTAAGTTCCAGCTTCATGGCAAGGTGGAGCGCCGTGCCCTGGCAAGAACTTCCGACGACCACCTATATTATATAGAGACCCGTCATCCCGAAACCCTCTGGGATTTCGCCGATGCCTTGCGCGAATACGGTTTCGCCGATGCCATCTACATCACCGGTGGCAAGTGCCACAGTTTCTACCGCACCCCTGATGGCAAACCGCATAACATAGGCGATGATACCCAGCATCCTCATAAGAAATATCAGAAAATCGTGCCTTGGATTATATTCAAGGCACGATAGAGTGCTGGGAAATTGAATTATCTTTCTTGATGAGCCATAATCATCCTCAAAGACTTCTTGCAATCCTCGCACAACCCATGTTTCATGTAGAAGGTATTCTTGCTATGGGCATCCTGCATCAGGCACTTCAAATCATCCTTCTTGCAATGCGGCAAGCCGCGAGAATGCAGGAACTCATGGATTGTTACTTTCCATAAGTCATCCTTTCGTTTCAATCGGAAGGTTGAAACCACACAAGCGTCACCTGACCGGAAACTCAATCCCATGATTCCATAGTTGTATTGTCCATGAATAGAAGTAGAGATGTCTCGATGCGTCAAACCTATCGTTACGATTTCATTATTACCTCCATGCTCTTCATGCAACATTTTCAGGATTCCCCCAGCCCAATACCTGTTTCTTGGTTTGTAGAGACATGAGGCAGGTATTTCTTTCTTGTCTCCTACAAATACAGAAGCATCCAAGCAAGCCTTTGGTACCTTATTGAAAATACCCCCCAACTGCTTCACGAGTTCTTCTCTCAACTGTTCTGCCTCCTGATGTGAGAAATTTCCCAAAGGCTTTAACTCTATGACATAACCCAATGGAGGATCTGCAGGGAGACTATCTCCCATTCCCTCATTGCCATGACTCTGATTTCCATTGTAACAACCTGCTAAAAACAGGATTGAGATTCCAGCAATAAACAGCAATAACTTCTTCATAGAATATTCTTTTTATTTGTATTTTGCATAAATCAATATAGGTCTTCTCTTGGAAGATTCCTTGTATATCTGCATCACTTTCTCCACGCAGCTCCTTGATACAGTAAAGCAGCCACGGCTCTCTGTTCCCAGCGGAATATACTCCTTCTCACCGGAGAATCTTGTCACCTTGCCAGCAGAATGGATCAGGATGCCACGGGCTTCTGCCAGATAATTGCTCTTGTCGAGCCCTCGAAGGCGAACGCAGTTCTTGAACTTCATTCCACCTTTTCCTATCATGACATATCTTCCAAGACTCGTGCATCCGCTTCCAGGGTTATTGCTGAACTTTGGTCGGGCTGCTGTATTTCCCTTACCACTTCCATGCATGCAATAGCTACTCATTACTCTTTTGCCACGCTGCAAGTCATAGATAAAGAACCTCTTCTTGCCAGATGGTTTGGAGAAATCCACGAGGATATAGTAATCCGTACTGTATCCTCGTCTGTCGCAATAATCTCTTACTTGCGTCAGATTCTCACAATCTACCTGATGATACCACTCTTTAGCATCCACCGTATTCTTAAAAAACGGTTTTGTGAACCTATTATAAATAGGTGGAACGAAAAGAACACCGATGACAAGCAGAACCAGTATTCCCAATATAATCAATAACTTCTTCATAATAATGCAAAAGTAGAAAAAAATAAGCAAGTAATGATGCTATCCATACGTGGATTGTATCAAATACTCGCTTATGTGTATGAAATCATCAATGCCTACAACATCAAATCCTTGATGGTTGTACCATTCATGAATCTGCTTAAATCTACCCTTTCTCCAATACCATGCAAATGTCCGGTTTCTGAATACTGCCAGATATTGCACTTTCCTCTGCCGTCGATAGAGGGTTGTCGGGAGTTATAATTGGCGATGAAGAGATAATAACGATTGAACTTCGCCCCCATCTCCTTATTATAGAAGCTCTCGTTGCTATAGATGATAGGATACTTGCCATAGTGTTTCTTCACTAAATCAGCAAACACCTGTATGCTATCCTGCAGCTGTCGTCCCTTCCATCTTCCCTGGATGCCTTTCTCCTCCACATCCAATACAGGAATCAAGTCCTGCTCACTCTTCTTCACCATTTTTTGGAAATCCCGGAACTGAGCAGTTACTGAAGATCCGGCAGACATCAGATGATAAGATCCTACCTTCAACCCATATTTACGAGCCAGACTGATATTTCGGCGATAATGTCGATCCACATATCCCTTACCATGTGTAGCTCTGATATAAACGAACTTGATTCGCTTGTTCTTCGCTATTTCCTTCCACTTGATAACTCCATTGTGTTTCGACACATCAATGCCGTCATATCCGCCATGCGTATAAGGTTGCCCTTTCAATCTATCAACGAACACATCAGAATAAGATGAAGCGATGCCCACCCATCGCTTCACCTTATATGGTGACACCACATACATGATTCCCAGACCAATACCAGCCCAAACGACCAGGCTGCCTAAGGAAACCAAAGTATATTTTAATCCTTTCTTCATTACATTTTATCTTTTAGTTGTTTTCAGGGGACAAAGATAATGAATTTATCCGAAACAGCATAGAAAGTAAGGGGATAATTGTATGAAATGGGGGGCTGAAAGTACGAAATGACAAAACGGATGCTTGACATTACTCATCAAGCATCCGTTTTAAAGATTCTATCATTTCCTGAATTGCCTTTTTTAAAGGTTGCAACTCATTTTCTATAATCCACCAAATCTGATCGGCATCAACCTCAAAATAATGATGAGCTATGATATCACGTAACCCTTTCACATTTTTCCAATCAATTTCAAGATGAGTTGT
>ERZ869983.637-NODE-637-length-11299-cov-7.687043_pt1 | contig 11299 bp, 6 predicted proteins | sample MGYA00521106_ERZ869983 | MGnify/ENA primary metagenome ERZ869983 (study PRJEB32232, sample SAMN07284972) | human gut metagenome | biome: human-associated habitat; material: feces | host: Homo sapiens | place: Tanzania | collected 2014-04-05 ...
TCATCTCCCTCCTAAGTTTCTCAGCTAAACAAACCGGAAAGTAACGGTACAAGCTGGGTGCCGATCAAAACAACACCGCCTCCCGCCATCAGCTGCTTAATCCCCTGGGATTTCGCACCCGGATTATCGTTTCCGTAACCTTCCAGCAGGTTGATAACACCCCATACTGCAAGACCAGCTCCGATCGCTACTACAAGAGTCTGTAAAATATTAATTGCCTGATTAAAAAACGCCATAGTCGTTGTCTCCTTTCAAATCATTGCTTTTTCTCGGTTTCTATCTATGTTTTAAGAAGTCTCTTCCGGCTCTGCCCTTATGGGCGGCCTTTCATGATCTCTCAAATCCATCACCTCCCAGTAAAAGGCAAAGAAAAAAGAGCTATGTGTTTAAATCTTTCACATGCTCTGCTTCCTTGTTTTCTGTATTTAATTCTTCTGCCAGACTTTCCTCTGAAAAGGCATACAGGTCAAATTCCTGTGTCCTTGTCAGCTTCACTTCCATCCGATGCCGCATATACGCCTCCACATCAAATTCATTTTTCTTATCATAGTCCGACAATTCCTTATATCGTTTATGCTTGGTAATATCGAACTTGTCACTGAAAAATGGTCTGACACCTCTCAGCTGAAGGATGCATTTACTGCCATCCATGACCGCAAGCTCGTCCCGGCTCATCAATTCCTTTCCTGTTTTCTGATAATTCATCCCATAAGAACGGCTCTGTCCACGGGTATCAGAAGTGTTGTATAAATCAATCGTTTCCTTTCCCAGTGTCTCGGAAATCTCCTTTAATGTGGAACTTTCCTTGCCGCCAAGGAACAACATCGTATCGCAGTTACCTAAAATAGTTTCAGCAGCATCTTTATAGATGGTCTTGAGCTGTGACTGCGACTGGAGGATAATGGATGCTGAAATCTCACGGCTACGAATAGTAGCGATCAGCTTATCAAATTTCGGAATCTGTCCGATATTTGCAAATTCATCAGCTAATATTCTGACATGATAAGGTAATCGTCCATGGTGTACATCGTCTGCCCTGTCACATAACAGGTTAAATAACTGGCTGTACATCATTGCCACAACAAAGTTAAACGTATCATCGGTATCTGAAATAATGATAAACAATGCTGTCCTCTGATCTCCTACCATATCTAGTTCCATTTCATCATAGCTCATGATCTCACGAAGTTCCGCAATATCAAAGGGTGCGAGTCTGGCACCACAACTGATCAAAATACTTTTTGCTGTTTTTCCCGCTGCCAGCTTGTACTTTTTATACTGACGTACCGCAAAGTGTTCCGGTTCTTCTTTCTCCAGTTCCTCAAACAGCATATCTACTGCATTTTTAAATGTCTCATCATCTTCCCTTGTTTCCGATGCATTGATAAATTCAAGCAGTGTCGCAAAGTTCTGTTCCTCCTCCGGTGCTTCATACCAGATATAGCCAATCAATGCACAGTACAGAAGCCTTTCTGCCTTCGTCCAGAAATCCTCACTGGACTTCTCCCCTTCCCCTTTGGTGTTTACCATGATAGTATTCACCAGTTTCAGAATATCTTTTTCTGAATGGATATAGTGGAACGGGTTATAATGCATACTCTTGGAAAAATTGATCGTATTCAATACTTTCACTTTATATCCATGCCGTACCAACATCTTTCCGCACTCAATGATGATCGTTCCCTTGGGGTCCGTGACCACATAGCTGATATATTTTCCCATCTGCATCAGATTTGGTTTTACATAAAACCGGGTCTTTCCGGAACCAGATCCGCCAATTACAATCACGTTCTTGTTCCTTGCAAATTTCGGATTCTTGGGTCTGCCGTTCATAGTCAGCCGTTCGGTCATGGTAAGAAGAATATTGTTCTCAAATATTGGGTCGATAAAGGGTGCAATGTCTTTTGCTGTCCCCCATCTAGCCGAACCATACTCCACTCCCTGCCGAAACTTTTTGGCATTTTTCATCTTCATCATAACCAGAAGTTTTACAGCCAAGGCTCCGGTAAAACCTGCCAGAAGTGGCATCTTTTCTATACTTGGCAGAACAGAAGTAAATGCCATTTGAAAATTCAAAAGCAACACCATCAGCCGTTCCACCAATGAATCTCCCTGACAATATTGATACAGCCATGCTTCTTTGTCTACCAGATAAAAGATTATGACATAAGGAGTATTCAATGCCAGTATCCGCAGGGAATTTCTTTTCAGGTACTCTCCTAAATCCATGATTTTCTCTCTCAGCCAGTCAAGTCCCCATTGAAAGCCTTGTATAAGCAGTGGCGGGATTCTCTCCAGATACCCCTTGCATACTTTACGCATCTTCTGAAATCGGTTCATAGTGTCGGCTCCTTTTCTTTCTGCTTCGTTTTCTCCCGTTCTCGGTTCTTATCCTTCGCCTGTGTGATCGCATCCTTCAGTTTTGCCCTTACAGACGGTTTCTTTGTCTTATTGAGAGATTTACCAGTGTATTCCTTAAATGCTGCGGTCATGACATCTGCATCCCTTGCTTTGAAGAAAACAAAATATCTCGGCGGCTTTGCTGTCGTATCTTTTTTCAGACTGAAATCAATACTGTACTTTTTCGCCACCCGTTCAAAAGATTTGATATTCCCATCAGTAATTTCAATATTGGAAAGCTGTACATTCTGCCGCATCAGCTTCTCCATGGTTTGTTTTCCACGATAAGATTTATCCTTCGCCTTGTCATCCTGCTGTTTTTGTACTTTGCTCTGCTGCTTCTGTTTTGCTTTCTCCTGTTCCATCTGGGCAAGAGCTTTTCTCATGGCAGCTTTTAGCAACTGGGCAGTTATCTTTCCACCCCGGATACACAGGGATACCGTTTTTTCATTTACTTCATCTTGCACCGTTGTCCTCTTCTTTCTTAATCTGTTCTTTCTTTACCAGCTCTTTCAGATAAGCCTGTACTTTCTCATAACAGTCATATCCCTGGCTGATCAGGTTCTCACTGTATTCATACAGTTCCTCCACCGTTTTACCAATTTTGTTTCTTGGAACTTCACCAACTTTTTTAATGACGTATCCATGGGCACCTGTTGCATCCATGCACCACAGGTAGATTGTTGCTTTTTTATTTTGCTTGGCTGTATGTACTCCACTGACTTCTACTTCAAAACGGTTCCCAAAGTCCCTGTAAATACAAAGTTCCAGGTCAATCTCCATAAGTTTATAATTTTCGCCCAGACCATCACATAATGCCTGAAGCACTTTATCCTTTTCTTTCATTTTCGTCTGCTCCTTTATGTTAAGTTTATCTTCATTACATAGTTTCCAACGTTTTTTTACTTCCCTTCTCCTTTCTAACACCTTTTGCAAGTTCATCATAATTCTTTTCTGATTCTGCCCCTACTTTAATACAGCAGTACATGACAAATCCATGTACCAGAAATACAATGATGGCTGCAACGATTAATAATGTTTTCATCTTATTGATTCCTCCTGTTCCTACTTTTCTACGAATCTGCCACTGGCAGTTTTCTACAGATTATCCATTGTCCCAAAAAGGGCATTTATGAACTGTTTTGCCCATAAATGCCCTATCCTGTTTCAAACCTTACAGTTACTTATTTTTTTCTTTTTTTACGTAAATATACCGCAGATGTTCCAAATCCGATCATTCCTAATCCTGCAAGTAGAATCCAGAACATCACAGGTGTGTCATCACCTGTTTTTGGTGCATCAGTAGATATTGTACTGGATGGAGTATCCGTTGTTTCCGGTGTCTCAGAAGGAGTTTCTGTTGGTGTCTCCGTTGGCGTTTCCGTCGGCTTGGCTTCATCCTTCATCACAACTTTCTGAATTTCTCCGGTATCTTTTACAGTGAACTTCACATCCTCTGCCACCAGATAACCGTCCGGTGCTGTTTCTTCACGAAGTGTATATTCTCCGATTGGAAGCATCTCGATATAGTGTGCTTTCTCTTCAGAAGTCCAACTTTCTACGACCTTTCCGTCTTTGTCAAGAATGGTCAGCTTCGCTCCCGGAAGTTCCTTACCAGAAATATCCGTTTTGGAAATCTGCACTTTCGTCACATCATCCTTCATCTCGATTTTTTGTGCTTTAGAAGAATCTTCTACTGTAAAAGTAATACTCTCCGCAGTTACATAGCCATCTGCCGGTTTTGTCTCCGTCAGAGTGTACTTCTTTCCTGCAACAAGTTCTTTAATGATATGAGCCTCTTTCCCGGAAGTCCATGAATCTACTACCTTGCCATCTTCATCCGTCACTTCCAGTTTCGCCCCTTCCAGTTCCTTTCCATCAGTCAAAGAAGTTTTTGTAATCTCCACAACTGTTGGTTCATCTTCAAAGGTAAACTCATAAGACAGTGTTTCCTTATCTGCACCATCATATTCAAAAGTAAACTCCTGTACCTGATCCGTTGTTGCGAATCCCGGTGCCGGGGAAGTTTCTTTGACATAGTAAGTGTAACCAATCGGAAGATCTGCCGTAAATGTCAGTTTTCCCTCTTTGTCCGTAGCCTGCTCCTCAATAACGGTATCTGCTTTCAGAATGACATCACCATTTGCATTTACAATGTCCTCTTTATTGCAAAGAGCGAATACTGCACCTTCCAGTACCCTGTCAGAATCCTTTTCTTTTTTCAGCACCTTTACTTCCGCTTTCTGACGATTATTCTGCCAGTCGGAAGAATAAGTTACCTCGGCAGTATCCTGATCCCGGTATGTCAGGTCAATCTCACGAGCTGCACTATCCAGTACATAGCCGTTTGCCGTTTCCTTTTCTTTGACATAATATTTTCCAAGCGGAAGATCTGTCAGTTTTGCTACTCCTGTTTCATCTGTCGTAATCGTTGCTATCAGATCATCTTTCTTGTAATAATCTTCACTCTCACCATCCGCAGCTTTAATATCTTCCAGTGCATAAACCTCAAAAGTAACTTCTTTCAGGGAACCGGAAATATATTCAAATAAATGGCTGATCCATCCACCTACGGAATCAAGTGCAGATACTTTTTCCAGAAATTCACCCTTCTTATTGATAATCAGAGTTCCAGTCGGCACATCATCTTTCATTTCCACTTTCTGGATTTCAGCAGTATCCTCTACAGTAAAGGTAATCTCCTCCGCTTTCAGATAACCATAAGGAGCCATTTCTTCACGAAGAGTATATGTTTCACCCACAGTCAGCCGCTCAATCAGATGTTCCTCACCCTTTACAGATTTCCATGTATCTATTACATTTTTATCCTTATCGAGAACTGTCAGTGTTGCTCCGGAAAGTTCAACTCCTGTTGTAATGTCAGATTTTTTCACTGTGATTTTGGTCGGCTGATTTTTAAATTCAGATGCAAGTTTTACTACTTTCACATCCTGTCCCTGATAAGCTGCAGTGACATCCAGTGTTTCATCCGAAGATACATAACCTGCCGGTGCTGCAAGTTCTCTGATATAATATTTGCCAAATGGCAGGTCAAGGTCAAAGACTGCATTGCCATCTTCATCGGTTACTGCTTTTCCAAGAAGTGTATCTGCTTTCACAAGCACATTTTCATGTGCCAGAATATCCTCTTTCGCATACAGACCAAACTCTGCACCAGCAACAACCGCATCCGTTTCTGCATCTTTTTTTACAACAGATACTTCTACCTTCTGACGGTCATTGTCAAAGGCTGCTGTCTGCTCGATCACTGCTGTATCCTGATCTTTATAAAAGAAAGTAACTGTCTGTGCTTCCTCATTTAACACAAAACCATCTGGTGCTGTCTTTTCGACAATTTTATAAGTTCCAAGAGGAAGATCCGCAATCTGTGCCTTTCCATCTTTATCAGTTGTAACCGTTCCTACCAGTGTTCCGGCAGCATACTCTAAGATACGGTTTCCATTGTCATCTTTCTGGAAATCCGCAGTATAAATATCTTCTGCCGCATAAACCTCAAAGACTGCGCCTTCCAGATTCTCACTCTGGTAAGTAAAATCGTCTTTAAAGCCATCAAGAACTTCTCCTTTTTTCACAATATTAAGTTCACCCTTTACCGGATGATTCTCATAGGAAACCTCGATGATTACATCCCCGGAAGTACCGTCCATCTGATATGCTGTATTGGAATCTACATCTACCTCATAGTAATTCTCATTGAGCGTATATCCATAAGGTGCATTTACTTCCTCAATGCGGTAATGCCCGATTTTCAGATTTTGTGGAAGGATCAAATATCCATCCTCATCTGTAAAATAAGACTTATGCTTCACAGTAGTCGGATAAGTCGTTACCTGCTCCACATATTTTCCAGTGTCCATGTTATAGATTTTGAACTCTGTATTTTTCTGGAGTACCGCTTTCTTTGTTTCATCATCCTTTTTGATAATTTTCAGTTTGGCTTCAAATTCATCATCTAAAAGCACACGCCATGTCTGCGGTGTGTTTGGATTATTTTCTGTAATGCTGACTGTAAAATCATCTACCGGAGTATAATTATGCGGTGTTGTTGTTTCACGCACTACATATGTTCCATATGGGATTGCAATACTGCAGGCATATCCTTTTTCATCTGTAAAGATTTCCGTTGCACCATTGTCTCCGATCACTACCGGTTTTGCAGAATCAAAATCATAACTGCCATCCTCTTTCACCTTCAAAGAAGATACCAGATAAGCACTAAATCCTGCCCCTTTCAGTAAATCCGCATCGGTCTTTCCATTATTGGCTGCTTTGATGATCTGAAATGGCTGTTTCATTACCTGTTCCAGCAAAGTACACTCACGCTTCACTTCAGCAGTCATATCACCCTCATAATCACAGGAAAGGTCATATTCATTCTCATCTGCCAGATAACCGGTTGGTGGTGTAATCTCTTTCACATAATAACTTCCAAGATACAGCCCGCTGACGGAAGCCTGTCCATTTTCATCCGTAGTAAGTGTTGCCACCTGATCTCCTGCTTTATACATCACACCGGTTGCACCATCCGGATGGACAATGTTCTCTCTGGCATACAGTCCATAAACTGCTTTTTCCAGAGTCGCATCTCCCTGCGGAACTGCTTTCTTTGTTTCTGCATCCAGCTTCTGTAAAGAGATCTTTGCTGTCACACGTTCATTTTTAAAAGTATGATTAAATGTTACCTTTGCTTCCTTATCGTTTGTATATGAAAAAGCAAACTGATAAACATCTTCTGTATTTCTCACATATCCTGTTGGAGCCTGCTCTTCCTTAACTTCATAGGAAAATCCAAGTGGAAGATCTGCACTGAATTTTGCCTTTCCATCTGTTCCAGTGGTTGCCTTTTCAATCAGTGTGCCTTTCTTTGCAACTACAGTACCATCCACATTTGTAATGTCACTGGCAGCATAAATTCCAAAAATACCTCCGTTCAGAGGATTTTCTGTATCCTTATCCTGCTTTGTCACAATAACTTCTGCTTTCTGTCTGTCATTCGTAAAAGTTGTTTCAGAAAATACCACTTCTACATTCTGTCCTGCATAAGCAAGTTTTACTGTCTTTTCTTCCCCTGCATTATAAAAACCAGACGGAGCCTGTACTTCCTTTACAACATATGTACCAAGATGCAGATTTTTAAGAATCACAGCACCATTGGAATCTGTTGTCAGGTTCTCCTTTACCAGATCACCTTTGCTGTAAACTTTTGTACCATAAGCGGTTGTAATATCTGCTCCGGCATAAACATTATAAACAGCACCTTTCTGTCGGCGTTTTTCATATCGGAATGTTGTTCCGTTTTCTGTCACATCTGCACCTGTGAGAACTTCACCCTCTTTATACACAGTAAGCTGTCCAAGCTGTTCTTCATCCGGAACAGTTACCGTAGTCGTCTTGCTGACTTCCAGCTTCACATTGTAGGCTGTAGCATTAATACGATAACCGCTTGGTGCAGTAATCTCTTTCAGATAAACGGTATCCTGTGTCTTAACGATCTGTGCAGATGCTTCTCCATTCGCATCCGTTGCAGGCAGTTTTGTAATCAGGTTCTTACAGTCTGCATCACTGTATAAGCCAAATACAGCTCCGGACAGTTTTGCATTTGCTTTGGAATCCTTTTTAATGACTTTCACACTGGCATACTGTACCCATGTCACTTTAAAGTCCACATACTTTTCATCATCGACACCTTCGCCAAACACTAATGCCAAATCCTGTGAACCAGAACCGGTACTGATCTTATAAGCAGAATAATCTTTTGTGATACTTCCCTTCATTGTAGCTGACCAGCTTCCTGCCACATCACTTACCTGAGTAAGCGGTGCAGACAAATAGAACTTTGTTCCGCCACTGATCACTACGGATTCTCCTGCCTTGCTTGTCTTTCCTGTTGTCACATTATGAAGCTTTACTCCACTTGGAAGTTTCATTGTGATACTCTGCAGTTCATCTGCCTTAAAAGTAATCTCCTTTGTTCTCTGGCTGCTGCCATCCACATAGGCAGTCACATTCGCATCTGAAAAGCTCATCTCAACATCTGGAATATTTGGCTGCGAAATACAGTAATTATACAGTTTCATAGCAAGTGTTTTTGCTTTGCTGCTTGCACCGGAAAAAGCAGAATCTCCGCTGTTGGCATAAGATGCTGCCAGATGTACCAGGATAAATCTTGCTCCTGTACTCAGATTTCCATAGCCATTCTCTTCTGTAAAAAATCCATCATCACCGGATGCCTTTGTTCCGTAATAGCAGACTTTCGCAAGTTTCTTACCATCACTCAACTTGGTAATATCATAAGTTCCACTTCCTGGACTGGATTTTTCCGGCTGAATACAGTAAGCAGTGGCAGAAACACTTCCAAACTTTACAGTGTACTGATAAGTCAGATAACTTCCGTAACCATAATCAGAATACTGATAGCAGGCTCCTCTTGTCACTGTTACTTTCTTGGTGCTTGTCGTAGATGCTACCCTTGCCATAAAAATAACTGATTCCCCTTCATCTAAGGAATAAAGGTCAATCCCTTCCTCGTCAGCCTGTTCCATCACATCAGAAACTGTCAGTCCAGTTTCTTCGTCTGTCGTTGTTTCTGATTCTTCTGTGAGATCAGTCACTACTTCTGTTTCTGTCTGCCTGTCCGTCTCTTCATCATCTGCAGTTCCAATATCCTCTGTTTCTCCGGCATTACCTTCACCCGTAGTATTCTCAGAACTATTTGACGTTGTTATAGCTTCTGTTTTCGGTTCTTTCACTGTAATATTTCTGCTGACTCTATAAGCAGGATGACCGCTGACTGGTTCTACTGCATAGACAGCTTTGTAAGTATCTGGTGTATGTGTATCAAAATCTGTGCCAGCTTCATTCTTTGCTTCATGGAATAAAATCTTGATCTTACTTTCATCTACACCTTCGATTCCAGACAGATCAACTTCTACATCAAATTCCTGCCCATAAGAAAGTTCAATGTCATTTGCCTTTACGATCTCATTCGGATCAAGGGAATCCTGAACATCTTTTAATTCTGCATACTGCTGTTCAAATGGTATTTTTTCTGGTTCTAATTCAGAAGCTGAAACTGTTACTGGTTGAATAATGGTAGAAGCCAATGTTGCAACTGCCATAAAACCGGATAAGAATCTTTTGAATCTCATTTTCATTTTGATCGAATCCTCTCTTTCTTCTATTATCTGTTCTGTTGTCACGCAGGCTCACACCTGCATTGTTCAATCATTGGAACCACCTCCCGCCTCTTATTACTGTCATCCTGCAAAGCAGAAATGACACTTGGGTAAAATTCAGGATTAAGCATTAAGCCGCAAGAGGTAATTCGTAATCGTTCCTGCAAAAGGTGCCTCCCATCTGTATCCCTTCACGTTCTCACCGGATTCCCGCCGCAAGAATGCGTAGCTGAAAAGTTCCGGGTATCCTCTCGCTGCTGGTATGAAATTGTCAAGGTTCAATTTTTAAGGGGTATTATTATCTCGAATTGAAAATAGACATTTGCCCCTTCACTAACCGCATGTGTGAAAGGGCAAAAATTAACCTGTTTGAAAAATTTTTTAGAAAATTCATTTATGCTCTTATATTTGCATACATCCCAATATATGGTATAGTAATTTAAACTTTTGTGTATTAGCTTATCTCTCATAAACTAAACTTATCTGATAGATAACTGGAAAATATAACAAATAAAATAATAATCTTAGGAGGGAGCAAAATAATGTATCTTTTTTCGACAAGACCTTTATGGAAAGAAATAAATATTAACAAACAGCTGGTAACCAATTTATATCATGCCTATTTGGGAACAGAAAAGAAAGATATTACATCTCGAAGTGAAGCCATAAAGTTTTTACTGCAAATCACATCACAAATCCAAGCAGAAATGACTACTGCTTTAAAATGCAACAATCCTGAATGCAATATCAAAGATTTATATAAGATTTTAGATGAAGTATATCATTTTTATCGTAGGCAAAAAAAGGCAAGGAGTAAAATGCAGAAAGCTAGAGTAAATAGTGGTAGTGCATTTGAACTTTTTTCAGAAAATCGTAATATGACAAGAAATATAATTGATTCTGTTAATTTATGGCTTGAAAATAGTTTACTATTTCAGGATAAGCTATCTGATGAATATGACAAGGCTTCTTTTGAATTAAACCAAGAATTATGTGTAAAAATGTATCTATATGGTGCAGCATCCCAAGCACTTTCATTGATATCAATGAGTCAAAAATTTGATTCTCAAGAACTCTTCACCGGTGTAAAAATCCGCCCAGATGAAGATTATGCAATTGACCCTATAAAGTATCATCCAATAATTCATTTTAATACTGCTCTTACAGGAAATCAGAATATTCTTGCTGATGATAAAGAATTAGAAAATGCAGACGATTCGTTAGTTGGACAAGGATTCTATTCGACATACAAAATAAAATTTATATATTCCTTGAGGTTGCTCTCTACTTTCCAAGAGGATATGCTTTACGGTGGAAAATATGCCATGACTATAATCGATAAAAAAGATTTTATAAATAAACTCCAAGAATATTCTCCAGATCCAATTGATATAGATGCCTTTTTTGAATTATTCGTGTTATCTAAAGAAAAAATAGAATCACAAGTAAGAGGCTCAGATGGCATAATCTGGGTTATGAATGCCAATCAATATAGACATGAACTAAGACCATTTCTTTGCTTAGAAAATGATAGAATAATGATATCCTATTGTGCACTCAAACAGGCACAAGATTTATGGCTCTCAATATTGTTAAATGGTGGAATGTGTTACTCAAATAAAAAAGACGATTTGACAAGAGCAATAGAGAAAAGGAATGAAGAATTATCCGACAAATTGGTTGAAATTCTAAGAAAAAAATTA
>ERZ869983.639-NODE-639-length-11290-cov-7.763846_pt1 | contig 11290 bp, 10 predicted proteins | sample MGYA00521106_ERZ869983 | MGnify/ENA primary metagenome ERZ869983 (study PRJEB32232, sample SAMN07284972) | human gut metagenome | biome: human-associated habitat; material: feces | host: Homo sapiens | place: Tanzania | collected 2014-04-05 ...
ATGTCGAATTACTTTTTTTAATTTCTTTTCAAATTTTTGTCTAGGCATTAAAACACTGGCTCCACAACCTAAACATTTAATTCGAATATCAGCACCCATACGAATAATTTTCCATTCATTGGACTTATGACAAGGATGCTCTTTTTTCATTTCTACAATATCATTTAATCCATATTCCATAATTATTCTCCTTGCATATGCATATGATATGCATCTAGCGTATTCGATAATAACATACAAACTGTCATTGGGCCAACACCTTTTGGCACTGGACTTACATAACTTGCCTTTTTCGCAACTGATTCAAAGTCACAATCCCCAACAAGTTTCCCATTGACACGGTTGATTCCCACATCAATCACAACAGCTCCTTCTTTCACCCAATTTTCATTAACCATTTGACTAACTCCCATCGCAACAATCAAAATATCGGCTTGAGAAGCAATCTGTTCAATATTTGGTGTTTTCGAATGAACAATTGTAACTGTCGCATTGCGATTTTGAAGCAATAATGCGACAGGTTTTCCAACCAAATTACTTCGTCCACAAACAACCGCACGCTTTCCAGATAGATCTTTATATCCAATCGAATCTAACATGGCCATAACGCCTTGTGGTGTACAAGGAATAAAGCCTGGACGATTTGTCAATAAACAACCTGCATTCATGGGGTGTAAACCATCCACATCTTTTTGTGGATCAATCAATTCTAATGCGGCCGTTTCATCTAGATGTTCTGGTAATGGCATTTGTACTAAAATACCATCCACTTCTGGATCTAGATTTAACTCTGTAATCACTTTACTCAATTCTTCTTGCGATACATTTTCATCTAAGCGAATCGTTTGTTGAAGCATCCCAATAGAAGAACAAGCCTTTTCTTTACCACGAACATAAGACATACTAGCCGGATTATTTCCAACAAGCACTACACTTAATAATGGTAATCTTTTTCCTTGGGCACGAATATCATCAATCTTTTGTTTCATTGATGACTTGATACTATCTGCCAACGTATTTCCATATATAATTTCCATTAAAACAGCTCCTTTGAATCCAATACAATTGTGACTGGACCATCATTCAACAATTCAATCTTCATATCTGCTCCAAAGATGCCCTTTTCTACATGCATACCTTGATCTTGTAGCTTCTGATTGAATTGATCATACAATACAGTTGCCAAATCTGGTTTTCCTGCATTGGTAAAACTTGGACGATTTCCCTTCTTACAATCGGCATATAAAGTAAATTGTGAAATAGATAGAATACTACCACCTACATCTTGAATGGATTTATTCATCTTTCCATTTTCATCTTCAAAAATACGTAAAAATAAAATCTTATGAATCATTTTATCAATGATTTCTTCTGTATCCTCATTATTAAAACCTACAAAAAGACAATAACCCTGATCAATTTGACCTGTCACTTGCCCTTCAACTGTACATTTTGCGTTTTTTGCCCTTTGAATTACAACTCTCATCCTTTTTTCTCCAATATACAAACACTTAAACTCACTATGCCCTCTTCATTTCCGACAAAACCTAGCTTTTCACCCCGAGTAGCCTTGATGGAAATATCTTCAATATCACAATGTAATACAGTTGCGATATTTTTTCGCATAGCCATAATATGTGGTGCCATTTTCGGTCTTTCGGCCAAGATGGTCGCATCCACATTTCCAATCTGATAGCCCATTTCATTCATCATTGCATAAATATGAGCCAATAAATCTAAACTATTTGCCCCTTTATATTTAGGATCCGTATCCGGAAAATGCTTTCCAAGATCTCCTAAGGCAAGTGCGCCTAGAATACTTTCACCAACCGCATGTACTAAAACATCCGCATCGGAATGTCCTAATAAGCCTTTTGAGTGTTCGATTTCTACACCACCTAGAATGAGCTTACGACCCTCTACAAGCTGATGAATATCTACCGCTTGTCCAATACGTATATTATGCATAAATCACCTTAGAAGTTCTTTCAGCGCGCTTTGAAAGTTCTCCATCTCTATAGCCTAAAATACAATGTCCAATACCTTCATAAGATTCTGGTAAGCCCCATTTTTTCTTTAATTCTTTGCCCAAATTCGTTTCAAAAACTTCTTTAGCACGATGGATCCAACATGAGTCAACACCTAAGGCATTGGCTGCATTCATTAGATTGCCCATAGCTAAGGCTCCATCATATAAATATGTCGGTGCATTTGTATCCGCAAATACAATAATCATACTTTTAGCCCCATAGAAAGGATCGGATGTAGAATTCATAGCTTCTGCATTCTTTTTCGATAGTTCATGCATCAATTCTTCATCTTCTACAACCACAAAGGCATAGATTTGACGATTCATTCCACTAGGCGCAAATTGACCTGCATATACTATTTTTTCAATTAAGTCATGACTGACCTTTTTATCATTATATTTTCTTACACTTCTTCTTTCTAGAAGATTTTTATAAGCTTCATTCATATATTTTAGCCTCCAAAACTACCTCATATTATACAATACTACGACACTAAAAAAAAGCCTGGCAAATTGCCAAGCTTAAAATTTAAATTATCTTACTACACGAATATATTGTGGATTACCCATACCATTTTGATATGCACTAGCTTGTACAGTCTTACCATTGTAGTTTCCATGTACAGCTTGTCCATTTCCAATATAGATAGCGATGTGGTCAACACCACGTCCACCATTGTTGTAGTAAATCAAGTCACCAGCTAAAGGACTATCTGTATAATATCCATATACACCTTGATATTGATCTGGCCATAATTGATATGCATCACTTACACCCGCATTTGCCAATGCTTGTTGTACAACTTGTGTACACCATAATCCATCCGTAACACCGACTAATTCTTGAGCTGCTGAAGAAATACGATCGCCTAAGCTAGAAGCTGTTTGTTCTGGAGCTGGTGTTGTAGTTTGTTCAGGAGCAGGTGTTGTAGTCTGTTCTGGAGCTGGAGTTGTTGTATCCACACTTGGAGTTTGTTCTGGAGCTGCAGGAGCTTCAGGAGCTGGTGTTGGATTTTGTTCTGGAGTTGCAGGAGCTTCTGGAGCAGGTGTTGGATTTTGCTCTGGAGTCTGTTCTGGAGCTGCAGGAGCTTCTGGAGTTTCAGCAGTATCCGGAGTTACAGTAGTATCCGTTGTTGTATCAGTAGTTGTTTCTGTTGTTTCTGTTTTAACTTCTTCAGTTTGAACAGGTGTTTCTTCTACAACTGCTTTTTCTTCTGTTTCTTCTTTTACAGCTTCTTGACTAGCTGTTGCTACTGTTTCTTTCACTTCCCCTGTAATGTTACTTGAAACGCTAGCTGTTGTTGCTTCTTCAGTCTTTGAAGAATTTACTGTTCCATCTTCTGAGAAATAGTAAGATTTTCCTTCGATTTCTTGCCATCCTTTTGCTACAGTTTTATCTTCATTGACATAGCGATCACCATGCCATCCTGGTTCTTCCTTAGCTGCAACTACTGTTGCTACAACAGGGAAAGCAGATGCTACACAAAGAATCGCTGCGACTTTTTTACCATTATTTTCTACAAAGTTCATTTTATTCTACCCCCTATTTAAAATAGTTCATGATTAGTTTACCACGAAACCGCCTCTCAAACAACCCTAAATTTACTTTTTGGTTAGAATCGACTAAAAACAAAAGGCCTCAAAGAGGCCTAAATGATCATCAATTATTTTGTTTTTTCAATGATTTCTGTGAAGCTATCTTCTTTCAAACTAGCACCACCAATTAATGCACCATCGATATCTGGTTGAGCCATATATTCAACGATGTTGTTAGGTTTAACACTTCCACCATATTGGATACGTACTTTTTCAGCAGCTTCTTCACCATACATAACCTTAACTTGGTCACGTACGATCTTACAGCAGTTTTCAGCAATTTCGACTGAAGCAGATTTTCCAGTTCCGATAGCCCAGATTGGTTCGTAGGCAATAACCATTTCACCAACACATTTTGGACATAAGTCAGCTAAAGAACCAGCTAATTCTTCACGAATTACTTTTTCTGAGTTTCCAGCATCGTAATCAGCTTCTGTTTCACCAACACATAAGATTGGAGTGATTCCAGCTTTGATCAAACGTTTTGCTTTTTTGTTTACTGTTTCATCAGTATCACCGAACATTTCACGACGTTCTGAGTGACCGATAATGCAATATTTAACACCCATTTCTTCTAACATAGGAACACTAACTTCACCAGTGAAAGCTCCACTATCTTCAAAGTGGCAGTTTTCAGCAGCTACAACTAAGTTTTTAGCGTGATCCAATGCAGTTCTTAAATCAGTAAATGGACATCCAATTCCATAAGTAGCATTTTCGCTAGCAGCAACACCGTCAACAGCTTCGAAGAAAGCTTTTGTTTCAGCGTTGTTTTTGTTCATTTTCCAGTTTCCAACGATAATAGGTTTTCTCATCTTAAGTACATCTCCTTATTACTTTTCGCTGATAATAGCGATACCAGGTAATGTTTTACCTTCCATATATTCCAAACTAGCTCCACCACCAGTTGAAACGTGAGAGAATTTGTCTGCATATCCTAATTGTTTTGCAGCAGCAGCAGAGTCTCCACCACCGATTACTGTAATAGCATCTGGTAATTCAGAAATTGCTTTACATACTTCTTCAGTACCTTTAGCGAATTTAGGCATTTCGAATACACCCATAGGTCCATTCCATACTACAGTTTTAGCACCAGCTAAAGTTTCTTTGAACAATTCAACAGATTTAGGACCAATATCTAATCCCATCCATCCATCAGGAATTTGTCCAGCATCTGCAACAGAAGTGTTAGCTTCTTCACTGAATGCATCTGCAATTACGTTATCTACAGGAAGAACTAATTTGTCTCCAGCTTTTTCTAAGTATTCTTTAGCTAAATCTAATTTGTCATCTTCAACTAATGAAGTACCGATTGAACCACCAACAGCTTTAGAGAATGTATAAGCCATTCCACCACCGATGATAACTTTGTCAGCTTTTTTCAATAAGTTGTCAACAACATCGATCTTACTAGATACTTTAGATCCACCAATGATAGCTACGAATGGGTGAGCTGGTTCATCAACAGCTTTTCCTAACATTGTAACTTCTTTTTCAACTAAGAATCCTAATCCGTTTTCTTTAATATTTGTAGGGATACCTACAGTAGAAGCGTGAGCACGGTGAACAGATCCGAATGCATCTTCAACGAATACTTCACCTAAGCTAGCCCAATATGCACCTAATTCAGGATCATTTTTGCTTTCGCCTTTTTCGTAACGAGTATTTTGCATTAATACGATTTCCCCATCAGCTAATGCATTAACAGCGTTTTCTAATTCTTCACCACGAGTTACTGGGCAGAAAGATACTTTTACGTCTGGTAACAATTCTTGTAAACGTACGGCTACGCATTCCAAGTTGTTTTTAGCTTTGTCTTCTTCAGTCTTAACTTTTCCTAAGTGAGACATCAAAATAACTCTAGCTTTGTTTTCTACTAAATATTTAATTGTAGGTAAAGCCATTACGATACGGTTATCATCAGTGATAACACCATCTTTTCTTGGCACGTTAAAATCACAACGTACGATGACCTTTTTTCCAGCTACATCAAGGTCTTTAACAGTTCTCTTTGTCATGTATATTCCTCCTACTGTCATTTTTTTGCACATCCATTATATCACTACATAAATTGATTGACTAGTTTTTCACAAGTAAAATATTTCACAAAAAGCGCTTACATCACTTACTTGTGGTAATTCCGACCATTATTGATCATAAAACCACGATAAATCTGTTCCAACATCAAGACACGCGTCATTAAATGCGTAAAAGTTAGATCCGATAATTTCCAACGATAATTTGCTCTAGAAACTAATTTTTCACTCGGTCCAAGACTTCCCGCAATCACAAAGACAATATTTGAATACTTCATTTGCCACATATCCAAATTCTTCGCAAACGACTCAGAATCAATCATCTTGCCATGAAGATCAAGCAAGACCACAAAATCCTGATCTGATAGTTTTTCTAAAACACGATTTCCCTCTTTTTCCTTCACCAATAAAACCTCGGCTTCTCTAGAAACATGCTCATTAGCCTCATCTTTTACCTCGATTTCACTAAACTTACAAAAAGCCGACAATCGCTTTATATATTCTTTTTCTAAAGACTGTAACGCCTTATCTTTATTCTTACCAATCGCAATTAATTTAATCACAATAAACCTCCAAATAAATATATTATCCTAAAAACACAGATGATTTTCAATTATCATTTTCTTTAATATCCTTCACGGGAGTTTGACACCCCTTTTCACAACTGATCTTAAACATAGCGCTTAAACAAGCGCTTTTCTTTTACTTTTTTTGTCAAATTATTTGTTTTTGTATATCGTATTATCTCGTATTCTGTGATATAATTGTATTAGGTGATATTTATGCGTGTTACAACTACTAAATCTAAAACAGATGAATCTTTTTATATCAATTATGCTTTCATCAACGAAAAAGGAAAAAGCACCTCAAGAATCTACAAGAAGCTCGGTAAACTTTCTGAACTTTCTAAAAAACTGAATACAGACAGAGATGGTGTTATGGCCTGGGCAAGAGAACAGGCTCGTATAGAAACTGAAAAATATAAAAAGGAAAATGAATCCGTTTCTATCGCTCTTAATCCAAATATTCCAATCAAGAAAGATCAGCAGAACACTTTTAATTGTGGCTATCTTTTTCTACAAAGCATATATTATTCTCTACATTTGGACAATATCTGCAGAAACATCAAAAACAGACATGATTACGAATATGATTTGAACGCAATTCTTGCCGATCTGATATATGCTCGTTTTTTAAACCCAACGAGTAAATTAAGTTCATTTAAGTATTGTCATTCGCTTCTTGAACAACCTACTTATCATTTACACGATATCTACAGAGCATTAACTGTTCTAGCTGAAGAGAGTGACTATATTCAGGCAGAACTTTACAGAAATTCAAACTACATCCATAAAAGAAATACACGCGTTCTTTATTATGACTGTACAAATTATTATTTTGAAATCGAACAGGAACGTGGAGATGCCAAGTACGGTAAAAACAAAGAAAACAGACCAAATCCAATTGTAGGCATGGGATTGTTTATGGATGCCGATGGATTCCCTTTATCATTTGATCTGTTTCCTGGGAACCAAAATGAACAGCTGACATTAAAAGACCATGAGCATAAAGTCATCAATGATTTTCAATGTTCTCAATTCGTTTATTGTTCTGACAGCGGACTTGGTTCTAAGAAAAACCGTCTTTTGAACACAACAGGCGGAAGAGCTTACGTGATTACACAATCTCTTAAAAAGCTAAAAAAAGATGTTCGAGAAACAGCTTTATCTACATCGCAATATAGAAAGATTGGTTCCAACAAATTCATTGATTTGAATGACCTAGACGAAGAAGATCCAGAAGTTTTTAATTCTATCTACTACAAAGAAGTTCCATATGACAGTAACGAGCTTTCTGAAACTTTAATTGTGACTTATTCGCCTAAATACAGAAAATATCAAGCATCTATACGTCAGAATCAAATACAAAGAGCTCAAAAAATGATTACAGATAGCGGCAAGCCAAAAAAGAATCGTAAAAATCCTAACGACCCTGCTAGATTTCTTAAAAAACAGTCCTTCACGGACAATGGTGAATTAGCTGAAGATGAAATCTGGCAAATCGACCAAGAAGTTATTGAAAAAGAAGCAATGTATGATGGATTCTATGCCGTTGTTACAAATCTTGATGATGATGTTCAAGATATAATAGCCATCAACAAAAGAAGATGGCAGATTGAAGAATGTTTTAGAATTCTAAAATCAGATTTCGATGCCAGACCCGTTTATTTAAGAGACGATGATAGGATCAAAGCTCATTTCCTTATTTGTTTCATGGCCTTATTATTCTTCCGAATTCTAGAAAACAAACTAGAATATAAATATACAGCAGACAAAATTGTGGACACCATGAAAAAGATGAATCTTACATTATTAGAAGGATATGGATACATCCCATCCTATACAAGAACAGATATTACAGATGATCTTCATAAATTGTTTGGATTCAGAACAGATTACCAAATAACAAAAAAGCAGAAAATGAGAAATATCATACATCAAACAAAAGATAAGAAAAAAATACTATAATCCGCAACAACGCAAAAAAGTGGCTCAAAGCCTTTATACTATGGCTTTGGACCACTTTATTTCTTTTCTAGCTGTCAAAGACAGGATTTTATAACATAATCAAAATATATGCAAGCCTAAAATTAAATATTTAGTCTAACTCAAAAGCACCTGTGTACAATTGATAGTATTTACCCTTTTGTTTCAACAAGTCCTCATGATTACCACGCTCAATAATATGACCTTGTTCTAACACCATGATCGCATCACTATTTTGAATCGTTGAAAGTCTATGCGCAATCACAAATACCGTTCTTCCTTCCATCAACTTATCCATACCTTCCTGAACAATACGCTCAGTATGTGTATCAATGGAACTTGTAGCTTCATCCAAAATCAATACAGGAGGATTGGCAACAGCTGCACGAGCAATCGATAAAAGCTGTCTTTGTCCTTGTGATAAAGATTCACCACCCGCATAAATCATTGTGTCATAGCCATGCTCTAAGTGTTTAATAAATTCATGTGCATTTGCTAATTTACTTGCCGCAATACATTCTTCATCACTCGCATCCAAACGACCATAACGAATATTATCCATAATTGTACCAGTAAACAAGTTTGTATCCTGCAATACAATACCTAATGATTTTCTAAGATCCGCCTTCTTGATTAGTTTTACATCAATACCATCATATGTAATGGAACCCGATTGAATATCATAGAAACGATTGATTAGATTCGTGATTGTTGTTTTACCAGCACCCGTAGCTCCTACAAACGCAATCTTTTGACCTGGTTTCGCAAATAGAGAAACATCAAATAAAATCTGTTTATCTGGATTATAAGAGAAGTTCACATTTTCAAAACGGACATCTCCACGGAGTGGAACCAATTCATCCTTCCCATTTGGTCTAGGATGATGCCAAGCCCAATGATCATGATCAATTTGTTCTAAAGTAACCACACCATCATCCACTTCACTTTCCGTATCTATAATTTCATAAATACGCTTAGCACCGGCATCCGCCATAATTACGGCATTTAACTGCATACTAATTTGTCCAATTGGATTCGTGAAACTACGATTCAATTGTAAGAATGCCGCAATACCACCAAGTGTTAATCCCGCAATATGATTTAGCGCAAAGACAGATCCAACAACAGCTACAAGCACATAAGAAATGTATCCAATATTCATTACAATTGGCATTAAAACATTCGCAAACGTATTCGCATTAGCACTTGCTTCAAACAACGCATCATTGACTTGATCAAAATCTTTGATACTTTGTTCCTCATGCGTAAAAACCTTAATGACTTTACTACCTTCCATCATTTCTTCAATAAAACCATTTTCTACACCCAATTGTTTTTGTTGAGCAATAAAGTATTTACCCGATTTTGCCGAAATCTTTTTTGAAGTATAAACCATCAATAAACCACATGCGATTGTTAAAACAGCCAATGGAACATTTAAGATAAACATAGAAATCGTCACCGAAACAATCGTCATTAAAGATACAATAACCTGAGGAATACTTTGTGAAATCAACTGTCTTAAAGTATCCGTATCATTTGTATAAACTGACATGATATCCCCATGTGCATGTGTATCAAAGAATCGTAATGGCAATGTCTGCATATGTTCAAACAATTCATCACGAATATGTTTTAAAGTCCCTAATGAAATTGTTACCATAATACGGTTAAATCCATAAGTTGCTAAAATACCAACCCCATAAATCATTGCTAGTTCCATTAATGCATTTAATAAAGGCACATAATTTGGTACTTTCTGTGATAATAATGGAACAATATAATCATCAATCAAGCTCTTTAAAAACATACTTCCATATACATTGGCGATACTTGATACAATAATCAATACTAGCACAATTAAACTTTCAATCTTATAAGAAGTGATTGTTTCCTTAATTACACGTTTTAAACTATTTGTACTTCTATTGCTCATCAAAATCACCTCCATTATTTTGTGCTTCATATGTTTCTTTATACATCGCATTTGACTTTAATAATTCTTCATGCGTTCCTAAACCAGAAACTTTTCCATCATCAATAACCAATATCTGGTCTGCATCTTGAATACTTGAAACACGCTGCGAAATAATGATTCGCGTTGTATGTGGAATCTTTTCTAAGAAAGCCTGACGAATCAAGGCATCCGTTTTTGTATCCACTGCACTTGTTGAATCATCTAAAATCAAAATTTTAGGACTCTTTAATAAAGCTCGCGCAATACATAAACGTTGTCTTTGTCCACCCGAAACATTCGATCCACCCTGCTCAATATACGTATCATATTTGTCTGGCATTAACTGAATAAATTCATCTGCCTGCGCTAATTTACAAGCTTCCACAATCTCTTCATCTGTCGCATTAAGATTACCCCAACGCATGTTCTCTTTGATTGTTCCAGAAAATAAAACATTCTTTTGTAGAACCATCGCCACATTATCTCGCAATACTTTCAAATCATAATCACGAACATCCGTACCAGCTACTTTCACACTACCACAAGTTACATCATATAGTCTTGGAATCAATTGAACTAAACTCGATTTACTAGAGCCTGTTGCACCAAGAATTCCTAGTGTTGAACCGGAAGGAATATGCAAGTTAATGTGACTTAAAATATCTTCATCATTTCCATAATGAAATGAAACATCTTCAAAATCAATGGTTCCATTTTCTACAGTTTGTACTCCATTTTCAGGACTTGTAAGATCTGATTCTTGATTCAATACTTGGGCAATACGTTTTCCACTCGCAATCGACATTGTCACCATGACAAAAACCATACTCATCATCATCAATGACATCAAAATACTTGTTGTATATGTAAATAAAGACATCAATTCTCCCGTTGTCATATTTGAAGCGACAATTTGATGAGCCCCTAACCATGAAATCAAAAGAATGGTGCCATACATACAAAGCTGCATAACCGGCGAGTTAAACACTAAGATTTTTTCAGCCTTCCCTTGAATACTAAAAATAGTTTCACTTTCTTTACGGAACTTTTCAATTTCATGATCCTTACGAACAAAAGATTTCACAACACGAATACCTAGAATATTTTCTTGAATACTCGCATTTAA
>ERZ869983.640-NODE-640-length-11281-cov-7.050250_pt1 | contig 11281 bp, 13 predicted proteins | sample MGYA00521106_ERZ869983 | MGnify/ENA primary metagenome ERZ869983 (study PRJEB32232, sample SAMN07284972) | human gut metagenome | biome: human-associated habitat; material: feces | host: Homo sapiens | place: Tanzania | collected 2014-04-05 ...
CACATATTCTGCAGAGTAATTGGTTTTGGGATAATACACAGGATAAAAGGAAGGAGTATGGAATATGTTAAATCCACAAATATTAATCGTAGTTTATAAAGAAAAAGACGAACTTGCTCTGAATCAATTAAAAAAACTTATAAATGCCAAAGACGACAACGCTGAAACAGATAAGGATACTGAAAGAATTCCTGTCAAAATTGTGGCATGGACAGAAAAAACCTGGTTAGATAATAAAAAGGCTGGTAATACTGGTAACCTGGATGAAAAGATTCTTTTCATTGGTGATATTAAAGGCGTTGATATGCTGATTCCCACATTAGATCTTAAATATGATCAGTATGGAGTCTCCTATGGCTTTTCAGGAAAACAGGCTGCTATCACGGTAGATCCAATAGCTCTTTTAAAGAAAAATTACTACGATAGTTTTATGGAAGAATTGAAAAGAGCCTGTAATGCAAAAACTGTTAATGAAAAAACACTTTTTTCGAAAGACACCAAAAAACATGGTGCTTTGTTAATGCTGAGTGGTTTAGCTGGTCTGGCTACAGTCTATGGCGATGTGAAAACAATCAGAACTCAGCAATTATTGCTTGCTGTTTCCAAATTATATAAAAATGATTTAGATGGATTCATGAGAAGATAGTGAAAGATAAGGTGATAATAATGACCGATAGTTTTCAGGAAGGATGGAAGTATTTTTCTAAAACTTCAGAGACCGGTTATTCAGCCTATGCTGGTCAGGTTTACTGTACAAATGTAGAATCTGCTATACAAACATTCGAAAACGACATATATGATATGGTCAGGATTCATGGAAATCTTGGGATTGAACAGTGTAAGGGGTTTGTGGCTGAGGTCTGGCAAGCCAATACCTTTAATATCAATGCAGCATTAAACAATTCCCCTCATAAGGCTTTCGTAGTTCAAAGTACAGAGTTAGGATCCGTTGATGTATCTACAAATTTTGAAAAAACTTTCAGTTTAAAATATCTCGCAGATGCAAAGAAGAGTGCAGCTGCACAAACCAAGAATTATTACGCAAGTTATCGTGAATACCTAAACTCTCCTCGTAAAGGCAAACCTTTGTCCTTTGAAGAGTATCTTCAAAAATACGGGATAGAAAATAATCCAGAAGAATTGCTTAAATCTGTATATGATGGACAATATAGATTAATTCCGACAGATCAATTAAAAGAAGCAGTAAGCTATCTTGAAAAATTGATAAAAATCGAACAGTCCAAAGACGGTCCAAACCGATCTGCCCTTTATAAAAATTACCTCGAAACCCTAAAAAAACTTACCGACAGAATTTCTGACGGAAATGGCGTAGAGTCTATTCCCTTAGATAAACAATCCGCGGAGGTTATTGTACAATTATGTAAAGATGGTAATTTTAAAGCTGACGATTTTGGAATTAACCTTCAAAATATGATTACAACAGAATATATTCTGCAACAGGCACTAAAAGCAGGGTATACTGCCTCCATTATGTCATTAGTGATGGAAATAGCTCCAGATATCTGCGATTTAATTATTCTCCTGATCAAAACAGGAGAGCTTGATGAGAGTAAATTAAAGGAAATATGTTTTGACGCAGTAAAGGGAACAACAAAAGGGTTCATTCGAGGATATGTATCCTGCGCATTAACTGTTGCGTGTAAATCAGGTAAACTTGGAACTTCTTTCATGAATATCGACAGTAATGCAATTGCTGCTATCACGATATTGGTTATGGATACGGTGAAAAATGCTTATCTGTATGCTTCAGGAAAAATATCAGAAAGGGAAATGTATCTTAAAACCGTGGATGGAGCAATTGTGACTATATGTGGCTTGATTGGAGGTTCTATTGGAACATCCTTATTACCTGAGCTTGCCGTTTTCGGATATATGATTGGCAGTTTCGTAGGAAGTGTTATTGGAACTATAGTCGTTAAGGGAAAGAACACCATAACCATGGCTCTTTGTGCAAATACCGGTATTACTTTATTTGGGATTGTTGATCAGGATTACACCTTGTCACAGGAAATGATAAAAAATCTTGGATTGCATGTTGTAGAGCCTAAAACTATTAACTTAAAGAGAAACGAATTAAAACACTTTTCTCCAAGCGCAGTCGAACTTAATAGAAACAATTTCCATTCTATAGATACATTTGTTTTGCGCCGGGGCGTGATTGGTGTTAGAAAAATAGGATATCTATAGAAAGCAGGTGAAAAATGCAAGTCAATGTAGAAAATAGTTGGATTGTGTATGTTATTATAGCAGGTTTTGCATTTCTAGGTGTTATTTTTTCTCTTTTTGGTCTATTTCTGCATCTGAAAATTAAAAAGAACCAAAGAAATTGTATAACAAAAATACCAGCTGTAGTTGCTGATGTTATGTATGATTCTGTATCCGGCACCTGGCATACAGGTGATGATGTAGGGACATTCTCATATTTTCCTGTATATGAATACGCTATTAACGGAAAAATTTTTCGTAAAAGAGCCTTTGTTGGAACTGCCAAACCAGAAGTGCAGAAGGGAGACAGGCTCTTTCTTCTGATTAATCCTGATAACCCTGATGAATATTTTTGTCCATCAGAAAAATTTAAACAAATAAAAATTATATTTTTAGGAATAGGTATAGGACTTATCAGCCTTGCAATCATACTCAGTCTTATTGTTCTTTTTGGATTTAAAAGATCAATATCCATGCTATAATGATTGCTTTTTCCAGATTGCAGCTTGTTCTGTCCGATGTTATACGGATTGTAAAGACGTACCTGAATGGGTGAAAATCATTTTGTCCAACTAAATACCATAAAAAATACCCCTGGAATATCCAGGGGTACATTTTTCTGAAACTCAAGAAAACGGAATCTCTACGAAACTGATCGTGTCGCAAAAAAGTGCCTTTTTATTTCGGTTTTCATCAGAAATTTCTATAATATCACCAAGAGACATTGATCTCTCATGATATTCTTTGGGATGATTGATATTAAAAGTCCCATAAAGACTTTCTGCGGTTTCAATATTACTTTTTTCTGAAACGCAGACCCCTTCATACACCTTTCTATAATATTTCTTCTTGAATTCTCTTCCTTTTTCCTTCCAATATCTATAAGACATGAAAAGGTACTCCTCATTTTCCGGGGTATCGTCCAGCATCCACAAGGAGAATGTTTTTAAACCTCCTGAACACTTTTCTGAGATGATCTCATCATTCTTTTTCTTAAAGATTTCCGGTTCCTCATAAAGAGCTTTAAACTTTGCAATCTGATCATCATTCAGACTGCAAAAATCCTCTTCATCCAGGCCAACAACAAAGAACGTTCCGCAGATAATATCGTAAAGCTTTCCATTCTCATCCTTCAGTCCTCTGTTTGGAGCAAATTTTGTAGGGAATAATTTTGCTTCATCATTGCACACAATTCCCACCAAGTCTTCAAATGGATAAACTGTTTGAATAGGCCCGTCTACAAGCATCTGCATAGCTTTTAGAGAATGAGTTATCTCCTTTACATATGGTTTTTTTGCTGGTTCTACAACCAGAACTTTCATTTTTTCTTTCATAAGAAATTCTCCTTTCGTATTTATCAAAAAGAATATGAATAATTTCTTTCACCTGTAAAAAAGCCTAATAAAATATTATAGAAAATTGCTCTTACCTTTTTTTCATTTTCTCTGTATAATAGAGTCTTGCGCTTTTCAAAGTTCTTCATATTTTCGTATGAAATAACAATAGGCTTAATTCGTGATAATATACATAACAGTAAACAAAGGAGGATATCTATATGAAAAGTATGACTGCAGAAAGTATTTTAAATCTAATAAAAGAAAAAGGTGTCTTAAGATACTCAACCCTGATGGTAAGATACCATATCTCCAGTGTCGAAGCACAAAATATTGTTAATAAATACATAGAAGATGGAATCGTAGATTCCGATGGAAGATATGGAAAGAAATCCGAAAACTCATGGAAACGTTTTTCTCCTCGTACATTGTCGGACCTAGAAGAAGAGTCCTCCGCGGCTGCAGACGATGAATCATATAAAGAAAATGATAATCTTGTAACTACTTCCAAGGATTCTGATACTGTCAGAAAGGAAGAAACATCTATTGAAAAGGCGGGAGATGATAAGGGCAACCAACTAAAGCAGGAAATAAACGGACAATTATCTCTATTTTAAAAAAATAAGTATAAAGGTGGAACTCGCATACTCCACCTTTTTCACTTGTAGCAGACTAGATTTTTGTTCAAAATCCTTCTATCAATTTCCCTTCTGCATCTTCAGTCCAAACTGCTTTATAGTAATATGCCGGTCCCGTCTCAAGATCCAGTACGCTCCAGTATATGTCATATCCCTTTTTCAGAAAGTAATCTATGTGTTCCTGCCTCATAGGATAGGGTTCAGAACTGATCAGATCACAGTATTCTTTTCCTTTTTTCTTTGAAATATCTACCTTCCTCATATAATCCTGCAATTGGTATTTAGCAGTCTGTCTGTAGTTTTCCTTCGCATTTGGAAGATGCAGAGATTTTGCACTGCTTTCTTTTTTCTTTTTACTTTTCATGTTATCTGTTTCTTCTTCTATTTTGAATGTTTCCAGCCATATCTGAAAAATATCTGTCAGTGATTTTCCCATAAACAATCCTCCCCTGTTTAAGCTGTACCCTAATATCCTTAAAATAATAAACAATTGTATACTTTTTTGCTTCATAAAAAAAATATTGTTTTCCACATATGAAAACTTATGTTCGTTTTGCTTGCTAATTTGTGCAAAATATGGCATATTAATATGGCATATAAGAAAAGGAGAGGAGAGATGTATTGTGATATTGATTGCAGTTGTTGATGATCATATGGGGATGTGTTTTAACCAGCGCAGGCTAAGCCGTGACAGGGTTTTATCTGATAAAATACTGGATTTGACCGATGGAAAAATTCTTTGGATGAATCCATACTCAGAAAAGTTATTCGGTCCTGTTCATTCACAGATTAACATTGATGATAATTTTCTCCGGGAAGCGGCTCAAGGTGAGTATTGCTTTGTAGAAACAGAGGACCCAGCTACAGCTAAAGACTGGATCGAACAGATTATTCTTTTTAAATGGAACCGGAGGTACCCGGCAGATATATTCTTTAGTATTGATCTGAATAAGTGGGAACTAAAGCATACAGAAGACTTTGCCGGGAATTCACATGATAAAATCACAATGGAGGTATATGATGTTAAAAAATAAAAATTTTCTTTTACCTATAATTACTGCCGTAAGCATCCTGTTTTCAGGATGTGTTCCTGTAATGGCAGATGTTGACCTTTCTACTATTCCTGCATACACTGGAGAGCCTTACGTGGAAATCAACGATAATGTTCCGGATTTTCCGGACGATGACTTTACAACCGATTCCTTTGAGTCATACAGCGATCTGGATAATCTGGGCAGATGTGGTGTCGCATACGCCAACATAGGCCAGGATCTCATGCCTACCGAAAAAAGAGGTTCTATCGGTCAGGTAAAACCTTCTGGATGGCATACACAGAAGTACGATATCGTAGATGGTAAGTATCTTTACAATCGCTGTCATCTGATCGGATACCAGTTAACGGCAGAAAACGCTAATGAAAAAAATTTGATAACTGGAACCAGATATCTGAATACGGAGGGAATGTTACCATTTGAAAATATGGTAGCTGACTATATCAAAGAAACTGATTGCCATGTACTGTACAGAGTAACTCCTGTTTTTGACAGTGACAATCTTGTTGCAGCAGGTGTGCAGATGGAAGCTGAATCCGTAGAGGATGGTGGAGATGGTATTCTCTTTAACGTTTTTTGTTATAATGTACAACCTGGGATCAATATAAATTACTCTACTGGCGATAGTTCCCTAGCTGGAGATAGCACAGACATATCCGTGGATACAACAAATACTGAATATGTATTGAACGTGAACACAAAGAAATTTCATAAACCTACATGTTCCGCAGCCAAACAGATGAAAGGAGAAAATAAGCAGGAATATTCAGGTTCCAGAGACGATTTAATTGCCCAGGGATATGAGCCTTGTAAGAAATGCAATCCATAAATAATAATGGAAATAGGAGTGGAGCTCTTATGACGAAAGAAGAATGGTACAAACAGCTCTTTGAGCATCTTGAATCTTCAAAATTCAGGAACAGATTTCATTTAAAACCCAATGATATAGAATATATCAACGAAAAAGGACTGGATACAATAAGACATCATGCTCAGGACTTTATAGCAAAGCGGGAAGCTCCTGCATATATACCAAATGACGGAAAGCAAACACCTATGCGTGGACATCCGGTATTCATCGCACAGCACGCTACTGCTACCTGCTGCCGGGAATGCATTAGAAAATGGCATAAAATACAGCCGGGCAGAAAATTAAGTCAAGTGCAGCAGGACTATCTTGTAGATGTGATTATGACTTGGATAGAGAAGGAAATAAACTTAAATCGTATTGAATAAAAATTCAAAAACATCTGTTGTCAACCTTGTCAGCAGGTGTTTTTTGCAATCTTTCCACTACCGAAACATACGTTCCGTTTTTTGAACGGTTTTTTCGTATCAGAAGATATTACTATCAAAAAATAATATAGTATAACCGTGGACAGCAGAAATGCCGTATCCACGATCCTTTCGTTTTTGACACCTGTAGAGTTCGAAATTAGCTACAGGTGTCTTTTTTGTGATTCAATACCGTTTCTCATATTTTATCCGAACATAAACAACGGAGAAATTTAAAATGAACGAAACTGCAATAAATAACGCTATCAGAAAACTGGAAGAAATGACTGACCTTCTACGAAAAATTTCTAAAAAGGAAATTACGCAGAAACAGGCTGCTGACAAACTAGGCATTACTAGAACTAAAGAACAGTTTTTCCAACTATATCAAGAAAAGAAATATTATCACGGAAGATCTTCTGATCAAGTACATGGAAGAAATAGAGTCTCCCTGTGAAAAAATTGCCAAAGATATCTTCGGTCTTACAGAGTGTGAAAAGCTGGTCATCATTGATACGGAAAACCAGGAACTATTTCTGCAACATATGGAAGACGTTTTATCGGAAAAAGAAATGGAGGTAATGCGCCTCCGTTATGGTATTGATACTGGTGAGCCAATGACTTTGCAGGAAATAGGAGATCAGTTCGGAGTCCAATCAGAACGTATCCGGCAGATTCTCGCTAAGTGTCTGCGTAGATTACGCAATCCTGCTAACAGCCGGCTTCTACTACCTAATTACCAACAATATGCAAAGACTCTGCAATCCTGTCAGAATCATCATCTGGATAAAGCTTATAAACGCACAATTAAAGAATACAGCTGGCTACTCCATAAGAAAGAGTTGGTTGATAAAGCCCCGGAAATTCGTAGACAGCTGGAGAATATGATACAGATTTCTGATATGGCAATTCCGGAAGATTGGAAAGAAATCCTAAAATCGAAAGGTATTATAACGATTTTCGATTATATGGAAGCGGATCATGCTGAACTGGAAAAAGCAAAAAAATTCTGCCCTGATTTCTCCTGCGCAGTTCTGGATACTATATTTAACACTCCTTCACAGGAATATGATATCCAGATTTCCAGCCTGAACCTGTCAACACGGACATTCAATGCATTAACCCGTGCAGGTGTTGATACACTTGGCGACTTGGCAAAGAAATCCACGAAAGAAATCATGAAACTCCAGAATTTTGGAAAGGGGTGCTACAAAGAACTTGAAGCAGTCCTGGATAAATATAACATATCTCTGATGTATGATTAATAGAGTTCAAGAACTGTCTCCTAGATGGACTGGGAGGCAGTTTTTAATAACAGTCTATTCTGAATAAAACTGATAATTACCATATCTTTTTTCGTTTCAAAAGATATGTACGCCTAAATATTCTATGATATAGCTATAGGAAAAACGAAAGGAGAAACATATATGTATAACAATCCATCACAGATGTACATCCCTAATTCTAAGCCTAATCAAAATAATGGAGGGTACCCACAGCAGCAACCTGATCTGCCTGCCTCAGGTTTTACCCCTGCCCAGCCGAATGCTCCGGAGACTTCTGGATATTCGCAGAAAAATTCTGATGTGATATCTATGGTTGAAAGATATCCTTTGCAGATCTGGGCTTCTGTCAGAGAGGGGATGTCTTTATCTTGTGCAGCTGATCTTCATTCTCCGGAGGAAGACAACATACGTAACTCGCCCTTGGAGATGCACACAGGATATTCCGTATTCCGAATAGCAATCGCATCAACAGAAAAGGGAAGTGTAGTTGCAAATATTCCAGCCAACGATATTCCATATATTCTGAACCAGTATTCTTTTCAAAGAATGATATTAAATCAGCAGATGATGAAGAAACCGAAAAGCCCAGCTTATACAGTCCCTATAAGAGAGCGAAACTGTAAGAATAAAACTGCTGTGGAGGTGTTGATGCAGCCAAATGGAGTAAATCTTTTAAATAATGCAAGGAAATACTTTGCTGATAACCTGAGCCGATATCCTAAGAATGCCCAAATGGTAAGTGCCATAGATGAAGCATTATCTCTTTATCAGGCAAATCGTGTATCCACATCGGTCAATATGAGTCTGCCTCCATTATATTCAACTCCTGTTAAACCAAAATCAACTGTAGATGAAAGAAACAGGCATACTGCATATTCTATATCAATTTCTGGATCATCGTCCTCCGATGTGGGTTGGACATTTGAAATATTTAACTGTAAAGCTTTCTTAATGGATATGGGAAAACTGAAAGTGGTAGATGTGGAACACGCAGAAGATAAGAAAAATTTTACATTTAAAGTAACTCAGCAGGAAATGGATCTTTTCATATACCGTTTACAGTCTACATTAGAAAACTATGACAGAATAGCTTTTTCTGGACAGTATAAAATCGCCAAAAAACATATTAAATACGGCAGAAATTAAAAAAATGTTATTTCATGTTTCCTACTGATACAAAATACTTCCCGATGAAAATTTTCGTATCAGCAGGAATAATGTTAAGGTTATAGTATTCTATAGGAAAGAAAACGAAAGGAGAACTTATATCATGACAAATGAAAAAGAGACATTAATCTATAAGTCCAGCATAATTGGAGAAAAAGAAGTAACATTAAATATCCAACAATATCTAAAAAACAAATCTTTATATATTGGGCTTATGTGTATTGATGAAGACGGAAATGAAGAACATTTTGGGGATGTTACCATAAATTTGCCAGAAGGAGCTCCAAATTATTGCGGTTACCTGAATGTAAATAATCTTCAGGAAGTAAAAAATTTTGTTGAAGATAATAATCTTGAAGAGTTTACCTGGTTTGTAGGAGAAAGCGGTTTCTGCAAATATCCTCTTTATCTGTTCAATAAAGACAGATTGAGAGAACTGTGTCCGGAAGGAATGGCAGAATACGAAGCCAATCTTTAATCAGAATATTTATATTATGTGACTGGAAATTCATGAAAACATGGGTTTTCAGTCTTTTTTGTATAATCACAAACTTATTCATTCATAGCTTATATGATAAAATATTAGTATTCCAATTATTTTTAAAAGGGAAAAATATGATTATGTTCTTAATGCAACAGAAGACGAGGATGAAGATGATATATTTATTATACCGGAATACCATTTTCAGATTTCAGATGTTCGTATAGTAGAAGATACTCCAATAATCCCCGGAATGTTTGTAGTATTTGATTCATGGGATACTGATACAGATTTATCAAATTCGGCTTCTAAAACTCGTGACTTCAGTCATGCAGATACAGAAGCCGATTTTTTTCGCACCAGAAAAAAAGTAATCAAAGCGTGCTATACTATAACCAGCTGAAAGAAAGGAGTGTCTGTTGGTGTGCATACACTTAGATTAAAACTCAAAATAAACCGCAGGATGAAGCGTATCCTGGAAAAAAGATACCGTCTGATCGCACATATACATAACAAACTGGTGAAACATATCAAGAAGCAGCTCACAAAGCTGAAAAAAGATCCAGGATACCAGGTTCTCCTTGTCAGATATAGCCAGATCAGGAAAGAGGAGAAGGCTGGCAGGAAGGTCTCCGATAAGGCAGAGACCGTTTCGGGGCTGAAACAGTATGTACAGGACTACGGACTGACAAAAGGATGTCTGTACCGTTATGTCAGTGTCATGCAGAAACGTTTCCGGAAACACATCTCCTCACAGCAGGCACAGGCAGAGGCTGAGAAGGTATTGAGAGGCGTGGAGAAAGTCCTCTACGGGGACGGAAAAGACGTACATTTCAAGAAATACCCGGAGTTCCGCACCATCACCGGAAAAAGCATCACCAACGGGGTAAAATTCTTCCTCATCCCGGATCATGAAAACCGGCGTATGGACTGCCATATCGCCTGGAACGGTCTGGAGATCCCGGTGAAGCTGGACATTTCGAAAGCAGACCTTCCGGACGGGAAGAATTATGTCTGGGAATCTTTAAATGCCGGGGCTTTGAAATATTGTGAGATTGTAAGACTCTGGTTCTCGTCCGGCTGGCGATACTACGTCAACCTGTATCTGGATGGGGACGCACCAAAGAAACTGACGCCCGGTAAGAGCGTCATGGGAATGGACGAGGGGACTTCCACCCTGGCAGCTGTCTCTGAGACATCCGTCATCCTGGAAGAACTGGCTCCGGAATGCAGGAGATATAACAGTAAGATCCTGAAGTTGCAGAGGCAGGTGGACCGGTCAGTGCGTATTTCGAATCCGGAACGGTTCCATGAGGACGGCACCCCGAAGAAGAGATCCGAATGCCGGGGACTGGGACCATGGAGATATACAAAAGTCTGCCAGAGAAAGAAAGCCCGGATCCGGGAACTCTACCGGAAGAAGGCAGAGTACACCGACTGCATGCACCATGCCCTTGTGAACCGTATGATACAGGACTCCTCTGTCTTTTTGAATGAGCCGATGGACTTCCGTGCCCTGGCAAAACGGGCAAGGGAGACCTCCAGACAGGAGAAAGCCTCCCAGGTAAAGAAGAAAGACGGCACCGTGCAGCTGGTGCATAAGTACAAGAGGAAGAAACGCTTCGGGAAATCCGTGACTGACCGTAGCCCGTCTAGGCTGGTACTCTTTTTAAAGATGAAGATAAAGCAGTATGGTCTGCTGTACTATGAGACAGATTCCTGGAAATATCGGGCCAGCCAGTATAACCATGCTGAGGATAGCTATAAAAAGGTGAAACTTGACTGCCGGTTTAAAGTAGTTGACGGACGGCAGGTACAGAGA
>ERZ869983.644-NODE-644-length-11260-cov-2.828579_pt1 | contig 11260 bp, 10 predicted proteins | sample MGYA00521106_ERZ869983 | MGnify/ENA primary metagenome ERZ869983 (study PRJEB32232, sample SAMN07284972) | human gut metagenome | biome: human-associated habitat; material: feces | host: Homo sapiens | place: Tanzania | collected 2014-04-05 ...
TATAACACAGTATATTAACTATAATGTAGTTGCCAAATATGATGTTGTATCTGTCATGGAGATATACGACAGATACATAAGCGAAATCTATAAAGAGCATCCATGGGGCTATTCGGTTGCGTATTTCGTAGCATCGGTAAATATGTGCCATCCTAATTACGCACAATATCTTTTAAACAAGCAGACCCTGTCGATGAAAGATATAAACGGCATTCTTTCATCATTGCCGAAGCATGAACGGCATCTGTATAATCCTTCGATGATAGAAACAAGGTATAACGATTTTAAACGTATAGCTATTGACGACAAACAGAGTATCCGGGAAATTCAAAACCGGATAGCTGATCGTAGCGTTATGCTCATAGCTCCCGGCAAATCTCTGAGCGATTATAAGGAACAAATAAACAAATTTATAAAAGAAGAATCGCCATTCGTAGTATCGATAAATTTTGCTTATGACAAAAAGCTTATAGATGCTGTTTTCATAAGTAATGTAAAACGTCTTGAAAATATAGATACATCTGCAGGATATACCGTGATTTCCACATCTAACCTTAAAAATGATATTTCTGCATTTGACGGCACATACCTTGTAAACTATTATGACCTTATCAGCACATCTGCAAAAGAAAGCGATAACGCCGGTGTGATGGCGATGAGATTGTTCTTTAATATGGGCGTCAGAAATATTTATCTTGCAGGTTTTGACGGGTATGATAAATACACGAATAAAAATTATATCTCTATGATAGAGGGCGGAATAAGTGTAAACGATGATTTAATTGACACGAAAAACGCCGATATACAAAATCAGATAAAAGAGCTTGATCGAAAGATGAATATAGTATTTATCACTCCATCAAAATATTGCGAGGAATAAAAATCATTATGAAGAAATACAAAGCTGTAATTTTCGATATGGACGGTACGTTGGTGAATACATATGAAGGTATTTTCAACTCATACACCTATGCTGCACGGCAAATGGGACTGACTTTGCCTGACGACGCACTTGTCGGCGCGGCGATAGGCGCTCCGCTGTCTGAGGTATTTGCAACAAAGTTCGGGCTGGATGAAGGTTCGGTCAGAATTGCTGTCGACCATTACAGACACTATTATTCCGAAAACGGTTTCAAAGAAGTTGAAATGTATGATGGCATATCGCAACTTCTTACTTATCTGAAAAATAACGGGTATAAATTAGCGATTGCAACGCTAAAACGAGAGGATTTTGCGTACGATATCGTAAAAATATTGAATATAGGCAAATTCTTTGATGTTATATACGGTATTGATGATAACGATAAACTGTCAAAATCCGATATCATAAATAAATGCCTGGATACTCTTTCAATTACACCGGACACCGCTTTGTATATAGGCGACAGTCTTTATGACGCTTTAGGAGCTGCGCAGTCCGGCTTGGATTTTGCAGGAGTGACGTATGGCTTCGGTTTCAAAAATGAACGGGACATAGAAGCGTACAGACATTGTATGTGCCTTGATGATCCTCGGGATTTAATAGACCGGATAGAGAAAAAATTATGATTTTATATCACGCTATAAGTACTTTTCAGCTTCTGGAGTGTATGGTCCATCATCTCGTTTATACGAAAGGCAAGGAAGCGGTGCTTGTTCTGCCGGACTTTATTGTGGACAAGTTTCCGCAGTATAAACAGCTACAGAAAATGAAACTGTTTAAAAAAGTCAGATTGTTGAAATATATGCTTATACCTCACAGTAACGATCGGACGATCATGAGAGATATCGCATATAGATATAAAAAAGATGTAAAATACAGGCTCGATAAATTTGAAGAGGTTTATTGTGCAGGCGCGCATTTCTATTTTTCGCTTTATCTCATAAGTATGAAGAAGCCATTCATCGCTTTTGAAGATGCAGCCGGTATGCTTTCAAGAGATGAAGAAATGTATCGTACTTTAAGCAGACAATTCCCGGTTCACGCCGAAATTGCCAAAAGATACGGTTTGTTTTCATTGGAGAACGAGTATATAAAAAAAGTGATTTGTCATAAAGCCTCTCAGACAAAAGATGTGAGTGCGGACAGATTTATCGATTTTGATCCGGTCGCAGAATTGCAGCATCTTGACGATGATCTCAGAGAGGAGATCGTTTCATTTTTTATTGATAAAACTTATTCAGCCGATAACGACAGTATTATACTGCTTACCCAGCATTTTTCGGTGCTTGGCAATATGTCGTTAAGCAAGCAGGAAAAGGTATATGACTATATAATCGGAGATGTGTTGAAAAATGAAAAAGTAATAATAAAACCGCATCCTGATGATCTTTTGGATTATGAGTCGAGATATAAATCGGCTATGGTAATACATGAAAAATTTCCTTCTGAGCTTTTGCCCTTTGTATTTAATAAGCGACCCGAACGGCTTATTACGATCAATTCTACAGGAGCGGCATTGCTCAAAGGATATTTTGATGTTAAAATAATGAATAATTATATGGAGGAACTAAAAAATGATACAGAAGTTTTCCTTTGAAAAAACAGAAATAGAAGGACTTATTCTGGTTAATCCCTTTGTTGCGTATGATGAACGCGGTTATTTTATCAAGGACTATTCCAAAGAAGTGTTTGAGGCTAACGGCATAACTCATGATCTTAAAGAAGTGTTCTACACTAACTCTCATAAAGGTGTCATAAGAGCCATACACTTTCAGCGTGAGCAGCCACAGGCAAAGCTTGTTCGTTGCGTGAGCGGAAAAGTGTTTGATATTGTTGTAGACCTTAGGAAGGATTCTCCCGATTTCGGTAAATGGCAGGGATTTTATCTGTCCGAAGAAAACAAGAAAGAATTACTTGTGCCCGGCTATTGCGGACACGGATATCTTGTTCTGGAACCTTCGATAGTATCATATAAGTGCGCGGAAAAGTTCTACGGCGAATATGATGACGGTATTATGTGGAATGATCCTGATATAAACGTTAAATGGCCTATTGAAGAACTTGGCAAAACCGATATAATCCTTGCAGAAAAGGATCGGAACCTTCAGAGCTTCAATGAATTTAAAAACAGATACGGCGGATTTTAATAATTAAAGATGGTTGGAAGTGATTGTCAAATGCGAAAATACTACAGGAAAAATACAAGAAAAAAGGGTTATTCAAAAAATATCGAAAACGATACGGAGATATTTCTGAAGCCCGCCTTCGATAATAACAACATAGCTTTAGCTATGTCCTCAAGCAATGAGTATGCGCCGTATGTTTCGGTTCTTATTCAGTCGATAATCGACAATGCAAAAAGCAGCAATAACTATGATATCCTTGTTCTCAACAAGGATATTTCCGATAATAACAAAAAACTTATATCGGAGCATACGAATGCCGGAAATATTTCTGTGCGTTTTGTTGATACTAACAAATATCTCAATGGCAGAACTCTCCACACACAGGGATTGGCAATAGAAACCTATTTCAGATTTTTCCTTTTAGATATTATGAAGAATTACGACAAGGTAGTCTATCTTGACTGCGATATGGTAGTAAATACCGATATAGCAGATCTCTACAATATGGATATTTCTGACTGTTACCTTGCCGCAGCTCGTGACGCAAACCTTATCACTTGCTACCATATGAATACAAAATGGACACCGTATCTTGATGATATAGTCAAGATGAAAAACCCCGATGACTATTTTCAGGCAGGTACTTTGCTCGTAAATCTAAAAGAATTTCGCAAAGATTTTACACTGGACAGCTGTCTGGATATTTGCGCCGGATATAAATGGGAACTATTCGACCAGGATGTATTGAACATGATATGTCAGGATAAGTGCAAGATCCTTGATATGCGTTGGAATGTAATGTCCGGTGAAGAATACAGACTTCAACATATACTAAAGAATGCCACCGAAGAATTAAAAGAAGAATACCTTTTATCAAGAGAAAATCCTTATGTATTCCATTATTGCGGAAGAAAAAAACCATGGGATTATGTTGAAAGCGATCATGCGGATCTTTTCTGGAAGCACGCAAAATTATGCCCATTCTATGAAGTTATTTTATCACGCATGATCAATAACACTTCTGTCAAACAGCTGGAAGAAGAGGTAGACAAAACAAAAAGATCTGTTGATAATATAAAAAAGATTTTTTCTTTCCTCCCTGTCAAGAGAAAGATAATAAATAATTCCACTATCGATAAAACAGAAGCTTTGGTAGAGGATACTGTTACTATTACTGCTTCTGCGAAAAATAATGTAGGAAATGTTGAATATCAGTTTGGCATAAAAATGCCCGGAAGCAAAAACTTCGCTATCCTGCATAATTTCTCCGAAAAGGACACGGTTACATATTCATTTACCAATGCCGGCGCATACAGCTTTTCCGCAAGAGTAAGAGATGAATATGACGCAGAAGAAACAAAAATTTTCCATGTAAATGTAACAGAACCGGTTTTACCGGCGGTTGAGTATTCACCATTAAAGAAACAGCCACACGAAAGAGTCGCGCTTTTCAGATGCGTAACTGTGTTCCAGTTACTTAATGCAGTGAATATTAAAACAACGTTGTTGAAGAATGTAAAAGCAGATATAATGCTTTCTAAGGCTACAGATTTTTCAAAATTCACTAAAGGTCTTGAAGCTGCCGGAATATTCCGCAATATATACATATCGGATGACACTCCGGAAACATATTTTGAATGGCGACGTGCCACTAAGCAAGAGCAGACATTTATGATGCTTTATCCCGAGAAATACGTAATGTTGCCGGATCTCGGTAAAGTATACACGGATTTCTACATTGCTGTCGCAGATGATTATAATAAGCTCTATTATTATAATATGGTGAAGATGGGTATGCGCCCGGAAGTACATATTTTCGAGGATGGACTCAGTACATATCTTATCGATCATCTTGAAGAATGCAAGACCGATTTCTTGAATCACAATATCTACAAGGAGAATGCATTCATCAAGCACGTTTCTGAGATCCTTCTTTATCAGCCTGAGTTACACGTGGCGAATACACATATCTGTCCGATAAATATGATACCAAAGATAAACTACAGGAAAGAAAAAACGAAAACAATGTTTAACGATATCTTTGGTAGCAATTCTCTTCCGGAAGAAAAGTATATTTTCCTTGAAGAGGCTTTCGTTTGGGACGGCATTTCATCGACCGATATGGATCTTGTGGAGTTTATAGCAAAGGCTGTCGGCAAGGAAAATCTTATAGTGAAGATGCATCCCAGAAATAATATAAATCGTTTCTCCAAGGAAGGCTATAAGATCGTTGAAAACTCAAAGATACCCTGGGAAATGACGGTTATGAATTCAGACCTCAGTGACAAGGTGTTTATCACGGTCTCCTCTACCTCTGCGTTCACGGCCGGGTTGGTTTTCGACAAACCGTTTAGGACCATCAATCTTTTTGATCTTATGTTGCTTGGTAAAAATGTACATGTCAGAAATCCTAAGTTCCGTGAGTTCTACGATAAGCTGTTAGAACTTTACAATAAGGATGAGCTACAAGTATTCCATCCGACCACAATGAACGAGCTTAAAGAAGAACTGATTTATCTGGAAGGCGGTGTAAACAACGATGAGTGATTCTCCTATTATTTCAGTGCTCATTCCTGTCTACAATTCTGCCGAGCATCTCAGACTTTGTATGAATTCCCTGATAAATCAAAGCTTTGAGGACTACGAGATCATTGCGGTAAACAACGGCTCAGAGGACAATTCGCTTGAGATACTTGAAGAATACGCGCAGGAGTATCCCGACAAGGTATTCGTATATACCATCGAACACAGTAACTTTGTCGGTACAGGCAGAAATTACGGTATCAGCAAAGCGAGAGGTCAGTATTTATATATATGCGATTCTGATGATATCGTTGAAAAGCACGCACTTACATGGCTTCACGGCAGGGCAGAATATTATAAGGCTGATGTAGTCTACGGCTATTTTAACTTTGTCAATCTTCAGAATAACACAGTTAAAATAATGGGCAGAGATGGAGAAAGAGCTGTCACTACGGGTGAGCTTATTCTTACGGGTGCTGATTATTGGCGACGCTTATATAAAAAGTCGCTTATAGATGAAGTTATAGAAAAGGTCGGTCCTATTCCGGAAAATACAAATTTTGACGATGTTGCGTGGCTGCCTGTGGTGCATTCGTACGCAAAGGTGATCAGGAGCGCCGACAGACCGATATACAATTATTTCAGACGCACTCAGTCCACTGTAGGCGGATATTCTCCGAATGTTGTTGAATACAGCATTATTTCTGAGCAATATGCAATGGATAATTGCAATCCGAAATACAGAGAATATGCTGAATTGTATGTAGCCAGAAGAATAAAAAATAATCTTATAAGCAGATGGATTTATACCGATAAGTTGGTTGAACAGATAAAAAAGAACTGGGATGTTTTCAGTAAGAATAAGCTGATAACAGGCGAAAAAGATCTTTACAATAAGCTGTCTGATTATAACGAACTTGCCGATGAGCCCATGCCCGAAACAATATATCTGAACGGATTTGGTGCGGGTTTCAGCGATGATGACATAAACTCTGTAAAGGAAAAAGCATTTAATGAATGTAATTGCGTTGTGCTTAACGAGAGCAACTGTGATGTCAACAAGAACAGGTTTACAAAAGAAGCTTATAAAAATTCAGAATTTAAGCTTCTTGGTGCGTATTTTGCATTAGAGAATATTTATGAAAACGGCGGTATTTATATTACAAAGAATATAGATATTGAGCGTCCGTTCAATAGCCTGAGATATTTCAGCGCCTTTTTTGCGTACAAGAATATAACAGAATTTTCTGAAGAAATTTTCGGCGCCATAAAAGGAAATCCTGTGATAAAAAGCATAATCAATACATTTGTTGAGGAAAGATATAAAAACATTTTTATGCCGCTTGGTGAGCGCATTACTAACATAATATGCGTAAAATACGGGGTTAAAATGAATGGTACTACCGATCTGTTCAGTAACGGATTTGCGTTGCTCGGACCTTCGGTAACGGTGGCCGATACCTATTACGGACAGGATAATCCCGGCAATTTTCATGTTTGTTCGCACAATTATAAGGACACAGACTCTTCGGACAAACAATATATAACGCTCGAAAAAGCGTCTGTTGCCGCTTTATCGTGCGGCGCTTCCGGAAACGTAATTGTCAACAGAAAAGAAGACTCACAGGAATTGCAGTTCTACAAGAACAGAGTATCGCTTATTGAACAGTCCGGTGCTTATCGGTTGGCAGTCCTTTTAGGAAGGATAGGCAATAAGTTAAAGGTGTTCAAGTGGCTCGGAAAAAAATTGTTTAAATAACTAAACAAAAAAATCGACAGCCGAAAAGTGTGAATGATGAGTATGTCGGAGTTAAACACTAACATGGAAACGAATAAAGAACAGCTTTATATGGAGCTTTATAAAAAGCAGTCAAAGCTGGCGTGGTATACAAGTGAAAGAGCGTCCGCAATCCTGCACAAGGCGTGGGAAAAATGCTACGCATTAGCATTGATGGCAGCGCCGTTACCGGAGTGCGAAGCAAATATAAATGAGCTTTTCTATGCACATGATAAGCGCATAAAACGCATTTTCCCCGAAAGCGTAAACATTGCGTATGCGTGCAGCGAACAGTTTGCGCCTTTCTGCGGAGTATCGGTATTTTCGTTGATAGCTAATTCGGATAAATGTAAGAATTATGATATACTGATCATGCACGCAGGCAATCTCTCGGAGTTAAACAAAAAGCATCTGTGTGCTCTTGCCGCGGGAAAGCCTAATATCAGTATCCGGATAATAAATTGTGCTCAGGCATATATAGTAAAAGAATGTCGATTAAGAAGCTATTTTTCAGCTGAAGTTTACTTCAGATGCCTTTTAATGACAGAATTTTTTACCGAATATGACAGGTTCGTATATCTTGATTCCGACACGGTAATAAACACTGATATTTCTGCGTTATATAACCGTAATATTTCAGGAAAGTCGATAGCTGCTGTGAGCGACTTGTGTATGCAATATCTTGTTAATTCAGGAGCAAACCTTGTGCTTAATGGCACTTTGCTGAGTTATAAATATTATATCAGTCGGTTTTTGAACCTGGATAACTCATCGCAGTACTTCAATTCCGGAGTAATGCTGATGGATACAGGCAAGATCAGGACAGAAGGCTTATGCAGCGAAGTATTCGCAATGCTTCAGAGCGGGGGTTATTATTGCTTTGAGCAATGTGTGTTAAACAAAGTTTTCAAGAACAGTGTTGAACGCATTTCGCAAATATGGAATGTGCAGGATATTACCAACGTGTATGGAAATTGTAATGATCATATATCCGAAAACACACTATCGCATCTGAAATGGTGTATTCCAAGGTATAAGATAATGCATTATATAGGTCCTGATAAACCGTGGTACAAACCGGATGCCGAAAGCAGTCGGGTGTTTACCGCATATGCATATGGAACCGTATGGTTCAGAACAATAATATATGCTTCGCTTGCGGACAGAGCGGAAGAGTTTTTACAGCATTACCACGGCAGACCAGGCTAATATGGTTTATCGTTGGAAATAGGTCATATAAACAGAAAGGAATTTATTACAATGAAAGTCGTACTTTTAGCAGGAGGTTTTGGCACAAGAATATCGGAGGAGAGCCATCTGAAGCCAAAGCCGATGATTGAGATAGGTGGAATGCCGATACTCTGGCATATTATGAAGTCCTATTCTTATTACGGATTTAACGAATTTGTGATATGCTGTGGATATAAACAACACGTGATAAAAGAGTTTTTCTCGAATTATTTTCTTCACCGTTCTGACATCACATACGATTTTACAGATCATAACAAAATAATGATTCACAATAACACGTCTGAACCGTGGAAGGTAACCGTTGTAGATACCGGACTCAATACAATGACCGGAGGAAGAATAAAGAGAATACAGAAATACATCGGCGATTAGCCGTTTATGCTTACATACGGTGACGGCGTATGCGATATCGATGTAAACAAGCTTTTAGAATTTCATAAAGAAAACAAGCGTTATGTAACTATGACCGCAATTCAGCCCGGCGGACGCTTCGGTATGCTTAATATCGATGATACGGACGGCGTGACGGCTTTTGCTGAAAAGAAAAAAGAGGATGGCGGTTGGATAAACGGCGGATTTATGGTTGTTGAACCGGAAGTATTTGCCTATATCGACGGCGATTCAACTGTATTTGAGCGTGAGCCGCTCGAGAAGCTTGCAGAAGAAAATCAGATTTCCGCCTATAAGCATTACGGCTTCTGGCAGTGCATGGATACGATGAGAGATAAAGAATATCTGGAGAAGCTTCTTTCCGAAAACAATGCTCCCTGGAAAAAGTGGGACTGACATCAAGCGTTATGTTTTATAGCACAGGAAAGGAATTAAATAACATGGATTTATCATTTTACAAAGGCAAAAATGTCCTTGTAACAGGACATACAGGCTTCAAAGGTTCGTGGCTTTGTTTTATTCTGGAGAAACTCGGTGCTAATGTTACCGGATATTCTCTGGAATCGCCTACAGATCCTTCACTTTTCAAGGTGTGTGGGATAGAGAAGAAGATTACATCGGTTATCGGAGATATCCGCGATCTCGAGTTGCTTAAAAAGACATTTGAAAAATCACAGCCTGAAATCGTGCTCCATCTTGCGGCTCAGCCTATAGTAAGAACAAGCTATCAAAATCCTGTATATACATATGACACTAACGTTATGGGCACTGTAAACATTCTTGAATGTGTACGCCTTTTCCCTTGCGTGAAGTCTTTTCTTAATGTAACTACCGATAAGGTATACGAAAATCGCGAATGGGAATGGGGTTACAGAGAAAACGAAAGACTTGACGGCTATGATCCGTATTCAAACAGTAAGTCATGCTCGGAACTTGTTACAAGCAGCTACAAAAAGAGCTTTTTCGCTGATGATCGCACTGCTATTTCGACAGCAAGAGCAGGCAATGTAATAGGCGGCGGCGACTTTTCAGATGACAGAATTATCCCCGATTGCGTGAGAGCACTTGAAGCAAATAAGGATATTGCCATCAGAAATCCTCATTCAACAAGACCGTATCAGCATGTTCTTGAATCGCTCCATGGATATCTTTTGATCGCTATGCGTCAGTATCAGGATATCAGATACAGCGGAAACTACAATATCGGTCCCGATGAATGTGATTGCGTTACTACAGGTGAGCTTGTTCAGCAATTCTGTGATAAATGCGACGGAAAGCTCAGTTGGATAAACTGCGCAGAGCAAAATGCACCGCATGAAGCGAATTTTCTGAAACTCGATTGCTCCAAAATGAAATCAGTATTTGGTTGGAAACCTGTATGGCATATAAGCGATGCACTTGAAAAAGTAGCAGAGTGGACTATGGCATATCTTAACGGCGAAGATGTAAATGCTGTTATGAATAAACAGATAGATGATTATCAGGAGAAATTTAATGTCAAATAATGTTTTTCTCGTAAAAAACGGAGTAAAACAATCAGTTCCGGAAAATTACTTCAAGGGACTTGATATAACGTTCAATGGCGACGGGAATACTGTTACCATAGTTGATGGGTATTCGTTTAACAATTTCCATATTGTGGTTTCGGGGGGGTAACTCAATCTATATAAATATAGGTGCTGATATTAAAAACACCAGTATTTTGATGAGTACACCTGTAAATAACAGACGAGTAAACATAGGAAAGAATTTTTGCTGTAACGGAGCTATGCTCTCTTTGCCTGAGTCGGGAAACAGAATAGAGATCGGCGACAACTGTATGTTTTCTTTTGGCATACAGCTCAGGACAGAAGACGGTCATGCTATTTACGATGTTACAACAAAACAACTTATCAACAAAGGTGGAAGCTGTATTATCGGAAACCATGTGTGGGTTTGTTGTAATGTTTTATTTATGAAAAATACATTTCTAAATGATAATAGCATTGCGGCGGCAGGGGCTCTTATAACGAAGAAGTTCACCGAAACAAATGTAATAGTCGGCGGAAGTCCGGCTAAAGTAATAAAGACTAATGTCAACTGGGACAGAAAATCAGCCGAGCAATATGTAAAAGATTGCGAAGCGCAAAATCTAAAAGGGGGTCATATCCTTGAATAAAGCAATAGTTACCGGTGCGAACGGCTTTGTAGGAAGTGCACTGGTAAGGGAATTACTTGCGAAAAATATTGAGGTAGTTGCTATTGATCTCAATGGCTGTTGCGGAAATTTAC